>Ga0070751_1000989_pt1 | contig 17176 bp, 15 predicted proteins | sample VirMetDEL_Aug_28_FD_78514 | JGI IMG/M metagenome (GOLD analysis project Ga0070751, IMG submission 78514) | Aqueous microbial communities from the Delaware River and Bay under freshwater to marine salinity gradient to study organic matter... | ecosystem: Environmental > Aquatic > Marine > Coastal...
CGCTGCAAGCCGTCGACCTGCGCCAGCGCCTGGCCGAAGGCGCCGAGCACAACGGCGCGTGGAAGGCCGAACTGCTCGACGCCGTGCAGGCCGCCTGGCGCGTGATGTGGATCAACCGCTTCCGCACCGCCCTGACCCTGCTCGGGATCATCATCGGCGTGGCCTCGGTGGTGGTGATGCTGGCGGTGGGCGAAGGCAGCAAGCGCCAGGTCATGGCACAGATGGGCGCATTCGGCTCCAACATCCTCTACCTCAGTGGCTCCTCGCCCAACCCGCGCACGCCGCTGGGCATCGTGACCCTCAACGATGTCGCGGCATTGGCGACGCTGCCGCAGATCAAGCGGATCATGCCGGTCAACGGCAGCGACGCCGGCATCCGCTACGGCAACCTGGACTACCTGGCCTATGTGGGCGGCAACGACGTCAACTTTCCGCAGATCTTCAACTGGCCGGTGGTCGAGGGCAGCTATTTCACCGAAGCCGACGAGCGCGCCGGTGCCACGGTCGCGGTGATCGGCCACCGCATCCGCGAGAAACTGTTCAAGCAGGTCAGCCCGATTGGCCAATACATCCTCATCGAAAACGTGCCTTTCCAGGTGATCGGCGTGCTCGCGGAAAAGGGCTCCAGCTCCGGCAACAAAGACAGCGACGACCGCGTGGCCATTCCCTACACCGCCGCGAGCGTGCGCCTGTTCGGCACGTACAACCCCGAATACGTGGTGATTGCCGCCGCCGATGCGCGCAAGGTGCGGGAAGCCGAACAAGCCATCGACCAACTGATGCTGCGCCTGCATAACGGCAAGCGTGACTACCAACTGACCAACAACGCGGCAATGATCCAGGCCGAGGCGCACACGCAAAACACGCTGTCGCTGATGCTCGGTTCGATCGCCGCGATTTCGCTGCTGGTGGGCGGCATCGGGGTGATGAACATCATGTTGATGACCGTGCGCGAACGCACCCGCGAAATCGGTATCCGCATGGCCACCGGCGCGCGCCAGCGCGACATCCTGCGCCAGTTCCTGACCGAGGCGCTGATGCTCTCGGTGGTTGGCGGCCTGTGCGGTATCGGCCTGGCGCTGCTGGTCGGCGGCGTGCTGATGCTGGCCAAGGTCGCGGTGCAGTTTTCCCTGGTGGCGGTGCTCGGCGCGTTTGGCTGCGCACTGGTCACTGGCGTCGTATTCGGCTTTATGCCGGCCCGTAAAGCTGCCCGGCTCGATCCGGTTAAGGCGTTGACCAGTGAATAAACGATCCCCCGCCCCCCCTGTGTGCGTACTCGGCCTGTGCCTGCTGCTCAATGCCTGCGCCGCCAGCCTGCCCGCCGTCGACAGCGGCGTGGCAGCACCGACCGCCTGGCAGTACGCCGAGCGTGACGCCGCCCAACTCAACAACCAGCGCTGGTGGACGCAATTCGGCAGCCCGCAACTGAACCGCCTGATCGAACAGGCGCGCCGTGACAGTTTTGACGTGGCGGCCGCCGTCGCACGGGTGCGCCAGGCCCAAGCCACGGCAGTGATCGCCGGCGCGCCGCTGTTGCCGGAAGTGAAGTTCAACCTGTCCACCAGCCATCAGAAGTTACTGCGCGGCCAGGGCGGGCCGGACCTGGACGCGACGCAAAGCAATGACACGGTCAACAGCTTCGGCGCCAACCTCAGCGCCAGTTATGAAGTGGATTTCTGGGGCGGCCGCGCGGCCGCGCGAGACAGCGCCCTGCATAGCCTGCGGGCCAGCGCGTCGGACCAGGCCACCGTGGAACTGACCCTGCTCAGCAACGTCGCCGACCGCTACGCGCAAACCCTCGCCGCACGCCAGCGCGAGCAGATCGCCGAGTTGAACCTGGCGAATGCACGCAATGTGCTGGAACTGGTGCAGACCCGCTACGACGCCGGTTCCGCCACGGCCCTGGAACTGGCCCAGCAGCAAAGCCTGGTCGCCAGCCAGCAACGGCAATTGCCGCTGATTCAACAACTGGCGCAAGAGTCGCGGATCACCCTCGCCGCCCTCCTCGGCCAGCCGGTCCAGGCGTTGGACCTGGGCACCGAGCCCTTCCAGGCCCTCACCTGGCCGCGCATCGGCCCGGGCGTGCCCAGCCAACTGCTGAGCCGGCGCCCCGACCTGGCCAAGGCCGAGGCCGAACTGGCGGCGGCGCAAGCGGATGTTCGCGTCGCCCGCGCGGCCATGCTGCCTGCGGTGACGCTCGGCGCGACCTTCGGCTCCGACGCCGGCAAAGCCGTGGAGATCCTGCGCAGCCCGTATTACACGCTGACGGGCGGCCTGGTCGCACCGATCTTCAACAACGGCCGTTTAACCGCCGAACGGGACAAGGCCCGCGCGCGCCAGGACGAGCTGCTGCAGACCTATCGCGGGGCGATCATCAACGGTTTCGCCGATGTGGAAAAAGCCCTCAGCAACATCACGCGCCTGGACCAGCAGCGCCAATGGCAAACGCAAGAGCTGCAGGCGGCGCAGAACGCCTTGCGCATCGCCGAAAGCCGCTACCAGGCGGGCGCCGAAGACTGGCTGAGCGTGCTGGACAGCCAGCGCACCCTGTACACGGCCCAGGACCTGAATGTGCAACTGCGCTTGTCGCGCCTGCAAGCCAGTATCGCCTTGTACAAAGCTTTGGGCGGCGGCTGGGAATCCGACATCCGATAAACGAAAGTCGCATTTCGTACACTCGCCGTTTTGTCCTCCTACATTTTTCCCCCCACGGTCCTTGGTAAAAAAGTCGTCCCGAATGAGCAGCCACAACAGTGGCTTCTTTTTCTCACACGACAGGCCAGGATCGCTGATGAAACCCCTTCCAGCTGCACGCGCAATCACCTACCGTTGCCTGGTGCTGGTCGCAGCCCTGGCGCCCACCGGCGCTTACGCTGAAACGCCGCGCTCGCCGTTCGGCATCGAATGGTTCCTGGACTGCCCGCAGCCGGCGCTCGAACGCCTGGACCCGGAAGTCATCGAACGCACCCAATGCGGCATCGTCACCGCGCCCCTGGACCATGGGGCGCCAGAGCGTGGTCGCATCAGCTTCGACATCACCCGTGTCGGCGCCAAACTGCCGCTGTCACGCCAAGGCGCGATATTCGCCAACCCGGGTGGCCCCGGGCTCGACGCCGGCGGCGCCTTCGCCGTACACCTGGCCACCGTCTGGAAGCACTACGCCCGACAACCCGACTGGGGCGACACTTACCGCCAATTGGCCGATACCTATGATGTGATCGAAGTCACCCCGCGGGGCCTGGGCCGGCTGCCGGGCTCACGCCTGGAATGCCGCTCCGACGCGCGGATCGTGCCGCAAGCGGACGTCAGCGAAGACCGCAGCGCGGCCAACCTCGCCGCCGCGCGCCAGAATGCGCGGTTGATCGCCCAAGCCTGCGCCAGCCACCCGCTGACGCCTTACATCACCACCGAGCAAACCGCCCGCGACCTGGAATTTGTGCGCAAGCAATTGGGCGAGTTGCAGTTCAACTACCTGGGCAACGCCTACGGCACCTGGCTCGGCGCCTGGTACGGCGGCCTGTTTCCGGCGAACGTGGGGCGCATGGTGCTCGACTCGAACATCAACTGGACCTCAACGTTCGAGCACGCCAGCGTGATCGTCGCCAGCGAAAAGGAGAAGATTTTCGAGCGTTTCGTGGCCCAGGCCGCCGCCCTCGACCCTGGTGTGTATCAGTTGGGCGACACGCCGGCCGCCGTGCGCCGTGTGTTCATGGAACTGCTGCCCAGCGTGCGTACCGCGCTGCGTTCCAGCAACCGTTTCTACAGCGACCCCGCCGGCCTGATGGGCGCCCACGTGCTCAGTCGCTGGCTGCGGGACACTCCCGACGGCGACGACCTGGCGCTGGAAACGCGTGCCCGCGCACACCGCTTCAGCCCCGACCCGGTGATCGAAGAGCGCGCCAAGTCGATGTTCAGCCTGCTGCTGCAACGCGTGCGCGAACCCTTGCAGGCCAACGTGCCCAAGCCCGGGCCGTTGCGCATGTCGGCCGCCGACTCGGTCAAAACCGCGATCCTGTGCAATGACTCGACCTACTCCAACGAAGACCTCTGGCAGCAGAAAGAAACCGAATCGCTCGCCAAGTACCCGGTCGCCGGCAGCGCCCTCGAGGCGCGCCAATGCACCACCTGGCCGCAAAAACACAGCCGGGGCTTGCCGTACAAGGAACTCGCCCGGCTCGACAGTCTGCTGATGGTCCAGGCCGAATTCGACGACCAAACCCCGTCCACCGGCGCCGCCTGGGCCTTCGAGCGCACCTTCCCGGCGAGCCGCGTACAACTGAAGAACGCCTATGCCCACGGGGTTTCGTTCAGCGGCGTGAGTGCCTGTGTGAACCAGTGGGTGGGCGATTATCTGATGCATGGGAACAAACCGCCGCGCTCGACGGTGTGTACGGATGCCACTGTGCAATGAGTCTCCGTTTGCGACCTTTCCACACCAGAAACGACACCCTGCGTTGACGCTACGGCCCAATCGTTATTAAGTGCTATTTATCCGCATTAATACGATAAATAGACCCCATGCTCACTCGCCCGCTACGACGCAAACGCCAGAAGCTGTCCGACGTGATTGTCGAGTCGGTCAAGCGCTCCATCGTCACCGACGCCTTGAAGCCCGGCGACCGCCTGCCCACCGAGCGCGAGCTGATGGAAAGCTTCCAGTGCTCCAAGGGCTCGGCCCGCGAAGCGCTCAAGGCCCTGGAAGTCGAAGGCCTGGTCAGCACGCGCACCGGCCCGAGTGGCGGGGCCTACCTGAACCAGGCCGGCACCGAACCGGCCAGCCGCGCACTGCGCAACTACCTGCACTTCCAGCACCTGGATGGCGAACAGGTGTACCAGTTGCGCAAGGTCATCGAAGTGGAACTGGCGGTGTCGGTGCTCGGGCGCCTGAGCGAAGACGACTACCAGGCCCTGCAGGCCAACGTGGATTTTTGCAGCGCGCCGGAAGACAGCGAGGCCGGCCAGCGCGAACAACGCCTGGCGGAACTGGAGTTCCACAACCTGCTCGCCAAGGCCTGCCCCAACCCGCTGCTGAGCTTTACGGCGCAATTTCTCAACGACCTGCTGCGCGACCTGGTGGTGCTGAAAAAAGCCTACAAGCCCAAGCGCAAGCAGTTCGACGCGGCCAACCTCGACTATCACAAGCAACTGTTGAGCGCCTTTCGCGCCGGCGATGAAAGCGCGGTGCGCAGCCTGATGCATGAACACATGTGCGACGCCGAACACCATATGACCGCGCTCGAAGGCCAGGTCAGCCCGCATTTTCTACTGGAGTTCGATCACTCTTAAGAACACCCCAGATCCAATGTGGGAGGGAGCTTGCTCCCGATGAGGCCGGCACAGTCACCGTTATATCGACTGACACACCGCTATCGGGAGCAAGTCAAATCGTCGCACCGCCCCTCCCACAGTTGACTGCATTCCAACCCGCACACTGCGTTACCCCAATAAAAAAATGCCTGCCCACAGGCCCTGCTCCACCGTATCGCCCTTGCCGCTCCTGCCAATAACTAAACCAGGGAGTCACCCCATGCAGCGTCGTACGTTATTGAAAGCCAGCCTCACCCTCGCCTCCGCCCTGAGCCTGCCGCTGAGCGTGCGCTCGGCATTCGCCGCCGAGCCTTTTACCTTTTACGGCCTCAAGTCCATGTCTGGCGCCTTTGCCAGTTATGGCAAGTTCGCCGACATGGGTTCGCGCCTGGCGGTGGCGCAGCACCCCGAGATTCTTGGGCGCCCGCTGAACTACAAGGTCATCGACACCGAAGGCAACGCGGGCAAGGCGGTGCGCAAGGTACAGGAAGCGATTGCGCAGGACGGCGCGCGGTTCTTCCAGGGCTGCACCTTGTCGTCGTCGGCGCTGGCAGTGGCCAAGGAAGTCGACAAGGCCGGCGGCGTGTTCATGACCCCGGTGGGCGCCGATGAAGTCACCGGCAAAGACTGCAACCACGCGACCTTCCGCTGGTCGGTGCCGACCTACGGCGCGATCCGCGAAACCCTGGTGCCGCTGATCAAGCTGCTGCCGGACGCCAAGCGCTGGTACACCATCACCCCGCAATACGTGTTCGGCGAAGCCTTGCTCGAAGGCGCCAAAAACGTGCTCAAGGAACATGGCCTGGAACACGTCGGCAACAGCTACCACTCGCTGCAGGAGCAGGAATTCTCCGGCTACCTGACCAACGCCATCGCCACCAAGCCCGACGTACTGGTGCTGCTCAACTTCGGCAGCCAGTCGTCCAACACCCTGCGCCAGGCGGTCAACTTCGGCATCAAGGAGCGCATGAAAGTGCTGCTGGTGTGGTCTGCCGGCCTCGACCAGTTCCAGGAACTGGGCAGCGATGTGCTCGAAGGCGTGTACCTCGGCGCGCAGTACTGGCACCAGGTCGACAGCCCGCTCAACCGCGAACTGGTCAAGCTGACCCAGGCCAAGTACGGCATCAACCCCACTTACCCGCTGGCCGCCGACTACATCAGCACCAAGGTCATGCTGGACACCATCATCGCCACCGGCAGCTTCGACGGGCCGACCGTGGCCAAGGCCATGCAGGGCCTGAGTTTCGAGGGCCCCACCGGCAAGGAGTCGATCCGTGCCGGCGACCACCAGGTGATCAAGGATTACTACCTGCTGATCGGCAAGGCCGCCGCCGACATGGCCGACAAGGACGACCTGGCCAAGGTGCTCAGCGCCGGCCAGTCATTCCCGCCGGTCGAGGCCACGGGCTGCACGCTCGGCTGACCCCCTGACTATTTGCACCGCAGGGCCGCGCGAGCGGCTTCCTGCCGAGGGTTCCTGCATGCTCAATCTTTACCTGTTCCAGATACTCAATGGCCTTGGCCTGGGGATGATCTACTTCCTGATCGCGGTCGGGCTGACGATCATTTTCGGCCTGCTCAACTTCGTCAACTTCGCCCACGGTGCGTTCTTCCTGCTGGGCGCCTACATCTGCTACACCGCCGTGAGCCTCACCGGCAGCTTCTGGCTGGCGCTGCTGCTGGCACCGCTGGTGGTGGCCGCGCTGGCGTGGGTGATCGAGCGCTTGCTGATCCAGCGGATTTATCACTTGCCGCACATGTTCCAGATCCTGGTGACGCTGGGGATCGCGCTGATCATCCAGGAAGCCAGCGTGATGATCTGGGGCCCGGTGGGCAAAAGCGTCGCCGTGCCGGAACTGCTGCGCGGGGTGCTGGTGCTGGGCGATTTCGTCTATCCCTATTACCGCCTGTTCCTCATCGTATTTTCCGGGCTGGTGGGCCTGGGCCTGTGGCTGCTGCTGGAACGCACGCGCTTCGGCGCACTGGTGCGCGCCGGCAGCGAGAGCACCGAAACCGTGTCGCTGCTGGGCACGAATATCTTCCGCCTGTTCTCCATGACCTTTGCCCTCGGCGTCGGCCTGGCCGGCATGGCCGGCGTACTGTTCGCGCCGTTGCGCGGTGCCCAGCCCTTTGTCGGACCGGAAATTCTCGGGATCGCCTTTGTGGTTGTCGTCATCGGCGGCATGGGCTCGTTCAGCGGTGCGCTGGTCGGCGGTTTGCTGGTGGGCGTGGTGCAAAGCCTGATGACCACACTCTGGCCCCAGGGTGCTAGCCTGATGATCTACGGCGCGATGGCCGTGGTGATTCTGGTCCGCCCCTACGGCCTGTTCGGGAGAGCCTGACATGAGCGAGAAAAATCCCCTGCCGTTCGCCAAGACCCAATCCAAAGCGATGTTGCTGTGGGTGCTGGCAGTGCTGATCGGCCTGCCGCTGGTCCTGCCCTCGGCGACCCTGGCCAGCGAGATCCTGATCTTTGCCATGGCCGCCCTGGCCTGCAACCTGTTGCTCGGCTACACCGGGCTGTTGTCGTTCGGCCAAGGCATCTTCTTTGGTGCCGGTGCGTACTGCGCGGCGCTGCTGATGATCCACCTGCAACTGGGTCTGTTCAGCGCACTGCTCGGCGCTGCCGTGGCCGGCGGCTTTCTGGCGCTGCTGGTGGGTGCCCTGGCGATCCGCCGCACCGGCATCTACTTCGTCATGCTGACGCTCGCGTTCAGCCAGATGGCGTATTTCGTCGCCTACACCCTGAGCGACTGGACCGGCGGCGACAACGGTCTGCTCAGCGTGCCGCGCCCGGAGATCCGCATCGGCGACAGCGTGTTGCTGTCGTTGGCCGACGCCCGCGCGTTCTACGGTTTTGTCGCGGCGCTGTTCCTGCTGATCTTTATCGGCGCACGCCGCGTCATCGCCTCGCCATTCGGCAGCACGCTGATGGCGATCCGCGAAAACGAAACCCGTGCCTCGGCCATCGGCTATGACACGCGCCACTTCAAGATCCTGGTGTTCGTGCTGTCCGGCGCGGTCACCGGGATTGCCGGGGCGCTGTACGCCATGTTGCTGCACTTTGTGCCGCTGTCGAATATCGACCTGGCGATGTCCGAGAACATCCTGATCATGACCATCGTCGGCGGCACCGGCTCGCTGTTCGGTTCGTTGCTGGGCGCCGGTTCCATCGTGCTGCTGGGGGATTTCCTCTCCGACCTGTGGCCGCGCTGGCTGATGCTGCTGGGGGTGATCCTGATCCTGGTGGTGATCTTCATGCGCGGTGGTTTGTGGGGCGGCCTGGCGTCGCTGTTCGAGAAAGTGCGCGGCCGCCGCAAGGCCGTCGTCGTCGCCAAGGAGCAAGGGCTATGAGCATCCTGTTGGAAACCAAGAACCTGGAGCTGGCCTATGGCGCGTTCCATGCGGTCAACGGCGTCAACCTGAAGGTCGCGGCCGGCACCATCCACACCATCATCGGCCCCAACGGCGCGGGCAAGACCAGCCTGTTCCACTGCCTGACCGGCGAACGCCAGGCCACCGCCGGGGCGATCCATTTCGACGGCCAGCCACTGATGCGCAAACCGGCCCACGCCCGCGTCGGCCTCGGTATGGCGCGTTCGTTCCAGCTCACCAGCCTGTTCCAGAACCTCAGCGTGCGCGAAAACCTGCGCCTGGCCGCCCAAGGTCGCGACGGTGCGCGTGCCTTGAATTTCTGGCGTCGGGTCGAGAGCAAGCGCGAACACCTGGAGATGGCCGACCAGGTGCTCGAACGCCTGCAACTCACGGCCCGCGCCGCGACCCTGGCCGGCGAGTTGTCCCATGGCCAGCAACGGGTGCTGGAGGTGGGCATGTCGATCTGTTCCAAGCCGAAACTGTTGATGCTCGACGAGCCCACCTCGGGCATGGGCATCGATGACATCCCGATCATGACTCAACTGATCAGCGACCTGGGCCGCGACCACACGGTGCTGCTGATCGAACACAACATGAGCATCGTCATGTCCATCAGCCAGCGCATCACGGTGATGAGCCACGGCCAGATCCTGGTGGAAGGCACGCCGGAGTTCGTGCGCGCCGATGAACGTGTGCGAACGGCTTATCTTGGGGAGGCTGCCTGATGCTGATCGTCGAGAATATCCATTCCTACTACGACAAGAGCCACGTGCTCGAAGGCGTGTCGCTGACCGTCAACCCCGGCGAACTGGTGACCCTGCTCGGCCGCAACGGTGCCGGCAAGACCACCACGCTGCGCAGCATCCTCGGCATCATCTGCCCGCGCCAGGGCCAGATCCACTTCAACGGCCAGGCGCTGGTGGGCCAGAAGATCTTTGAAATCGCACGCCAGGGGTTGGCGTTGGTGCCGGAGAACCGCGGGATCTTCCGCCTGCTCACCGTCGAGGAAAACCTGCGCATCGCCGCACGCAAGAGCAGCCGCTGGCAACTCGAAGACGTCTACGGCATGTTCCCGCGCCTCAAGGAGCGACGCAAAAACGCCGGCCACGCGCTCTCCGGCGGTGAGCAACAGATGCTCGCCATCGCCCGCGCCCTGCTCAACGATCCCATGCTGCTGATCCTCGACGAACCCACCGAAGGCCTGGCCCCGGTGATCGTCGACGAGTTGGTGAAGATCCTGCGCAAGGTCAAGGACGACGGCCTGCCGGTGCTGCTGGTGGAACAGAACCTGATGGTCTGCGACAAGCTCGCCGACCGCCATTACGTGCTCGAACAGGGCCGCGTGGTGTACGAGGGCAGCGCGCAAGCCTTCCGCGCCGACCCGACGATCAAGAACCGCTACCTGGCCCTGAGTGCCTGACCGGAGTTCGAAGATGAATAGCTTTGCACAACCGCTCCAGAGCAACGCCCCGCTGATCAACCGCGACCGCCTGTGGCAATCGCTGATGGACCTGGCCCGACTCGGCGCCACCGTCAAAGGCGGCGTGTGCCGCCTGGCCCTCACCGACCTCGACCGCCAGGCCCGCGACCTGTTCGTGCAGTGGTGCGAGGCGGCCGGGTGCAGTGTCAGCGTCGACGCCATCGGCAATATTTTTGCCCGGCGCCCAGGGCGCAATCCCGCCCTGCCGCCGGTGATGACCGGCAGCCACATCGACACCCAGCCCACCGGCGGCAAGTTCGACGGTTGCTTCGGGGTGATGGCCGGCCTGGAAGTGATCCGCACCCTCAATGATTTGAAGATCGAAACCGAAGCGCCGATCGAGGTGGTGGTATGGACCAATGAAGAAGGCTCGCGCTTCCCGCCGTGCATGATGGGGTCCGGGGTGTTCGCCGGGAAGTTCGACTTGCAGGACACCTTGGACAAGCAGGACGACCAGGGCCTGTCGGTGGGCGCCGAATTGCGGCGCATCGGTTATGCCGGTTCGCGTGCGGTGCTCGGCCATCCGGTCGGTGCGTATTTCGAGGCGCATATCGAACAAGGCCCGGTGCTGGAAGACCGCGCCACCACCATCGGCGTGGTGATGGGCTGCCTGGGCCAGAAGTGGTTCGACCTGACCCTCACCGGCGTCGAAGCCCACGCTGGCCCGACGCCGATGCACCTGCGCAAGGACGCCCTGGTCGGCGCCGCCGAGGTGGTCAGCGCGGTCAACCGCATCGCACATCAACAGCAACCCCACGCCTGCGGCACGGTCGGCTGCCTGAGCCTGCGCCCCGGCTCGCGCAATGTGATTCCGGGCCAGGTCCAGATGACCATCGACCTGCGCCATCTGCATGCCGACAAGCTGCAGGCCATGGTCGATGAAGTGCGCGGCGTGATCGAAGCCAGCGCCGCACGCCACGGCCTGACGTTCGAGTTGACCGCCACCGCCGACTTCCCGCCGCTGGACTTCCACCCGGCCTGCGTCAACGCCGTGCGCGACGCCGCCGACGCCTTGGGCCTGAGCCATATGGACATCGTCAGCGGCGCCGGGCACGACGCGATTTTCGTCGCCGAACTGGGCCCGGCCGGGATGATTTTTGTGCCGTGCGAAGGCGGCATCAGCCACAACGAAATCGAGAACGCCGCACCGGATGATCTGGCGGCAGGTTGCGCGGTGTTGCTGCGCGCCATGGTCAATGCGGCACAGGGGGATCAGGCATGAGTGAGATCGGCCAACTGACGGCGGTGCAACTGCTGCAGCATTTTCGTGACAAGAGCTTGTCGCCGGTGGAAGTCACCGAAGACGCGCTGTTGCGCATCGAGCGCTATAACCCGCTGGTCAATGCCTATTGCCATGTCGATGCCGAGGGCGCACTCAACGCCGCACGCGCCTCGCAAGCGCGCTGGTTGAAAGGCGCGCCCTGCGGCGCGCTGGATGGCGTACCGGCGTCGATCAAGGACCTCACGCTGACCCTCGGCATGCCCACGCGCAAGGGCTCGCGCACCACCTCGGCCGAGGGTCCGTGGGACGTGGACGCGCCCTTCCCGGCGTTTATGCGCAAGGCCGGTGCGGTGCTGCTGGGCAAGACCACCACCCCGGAATTCGGCTGGAAAGGCGTCACCGACAACCCGCTGTACGGCATCACCCGCAACCCGTGGGATACGCGCATGACCACCGGCGGTTCCTCCGGCGGCGCGGGCGCGGCAGCTGCGCTGAACCTGGGGGTGTTGCACCAAGGCAGCGATGCCGGCGGCTCGATCCGCATTCCCTGTGCGTTTACCGGCACCTTCGGGATCAAGCCGACCTTCGGCTATGTGCCGCAGTGGCCGGCCAGTTCGATGACGATCCTGTCGCATCTGGGGCCGATGACCCGCACCGTGGAAGACAGCGTCTTGATGCTGCAAACCGTCGCACAACCGGATGCGCGAGACGGCTTGATCGGCGCGCCAAGGACCGCGCCCTGGTTGTCGGAGACCGTGGATTTGAAGGGCCTGCGCATTGCCTACAGCCCCACCTTCGGCTACGTCGATGTCGACCCGCAGGTGGCCAAAGTGGTCGCCCGGGCTGTGGCCGGCCTGGTGCAGTTGGGCGCCCATGTCGAACAGATCGACCCGGGTTTCAGCGACCCGCAGGAGGTGTTCAACACCTTGTGGGCGGCCGGCGCGGCCCGCCTGACCGGCCCGATGAGCGAGGCGCAAAAGCAGCTGCTCGACCCCGGCCTGCTGCGTATCGCGCAACGCGGTGAGGGCCTGAGCCTGGACGATTTCAGCGCGGCCCTGGAAGCACGGGCAGCCCTGGTGGCGCGGATGGCGGCATTCCATGAGCACTACGATGTGCTGGTGTCGCCGATGATGCCGATCACCGCGTTCGAGGCCGGGCACAACGTGCCGCCAGGCTCCGGGATGCACGAATGGATGGAGTGGACACCGTTCACCTACCCCTTCAACCTGACCCAGCAACCGGCAGCGTCGGTGCCGTGCGGGTTGGCGGCGAATGGCTTGCCGGTGGGGTTGCACGTGGTGGCGGCGCGGTTTGCCGATGAGACGGTGTTGCGGGTTTGCCAGGCATATGCAAAAGCATTCCCTACCGCCCCCCTGCCAGCCCCGATCACCGGAACAGCGTAGATCCAACCCAACGCTGGGAGGGGGCTTGCTCCCGATTGCAGTGTGTCAGTTGACTGATCGGGTTCTGGCACACCCCCATCGGGAGCAAGCCCCCTCCCACAGTTCTTGAGCGCATTCCACTACAATAGGCCCCCAATCATCCCCGGGGGCTTCATGGACATCGAACTGGCACGCACTTTCCTCGAAATCACCCGCTGCGGCAGCCTGGCCGCGGCGGCCGAGAAACTGCACGTCACCCAGACCGCCATCACTGCCCGCGTGAAGAACCTCGAAAGCCAGCTGGACAGCACGCTGTTTGTGCGCAACCGCGCCGGTGCGCGGCTGACCGCCGACGGCGAGGCCTTTGTGGTGTACGCCAACCAGTTGCTGCAAACCTGGGAAGCCGCGCGCCGCGACCTGCCATTGCCCGAGGGCTATCGCAATGTGCTGCATATCGGCGGTGAGGTCAGCCTGTGTAACCCGTTGATGCTCGGCTGGGCCCAGGCCTTGCGCGAACATATCCCAGGCTATGCGCTGCGCACGGAAATCCGTGAGGGCGAATACCTGCTGCGCCAATTGGAACTGGGTGTGCTCGACGCCGCGCTGGTGTTCCAGCCGCAGTACTGGCCGGGTTTGCAGGTGGAGCAGGTGCTGGAAGAAAAGCTGATCCTGGTGCAACTGGTGAGCAAGCCGGGCCCGTATGTGTATATCGACTGGGGCCCGGGGTTTCGCCAGCAGCATGACGCCGCGCTGCCCGACAAGGCCCGCGCTGCGCTGAGTTTCAACCTCGGGCCCTTGGCGCTGCAGTACATTCTGGAGAACGGCGGTGCCGGGTATTTCCGTACCCGAGTGGTGCAAAGCTACCTCGACAGCGGCGTGATGCAACGCGCGCCCAAGGCGCCGGAGTTCAGCTTCCCGACGTTCCTGGTGTACTCACGGGCGCGGGATTCGGCCGTGTTGCAGCAGGCGCTGGAGTTGCTGCGCGGTGTGGTCAAGGCGGAAAGCGACTGGTCGCAACGCTGGGACCCGCTGATTTGAATGTTCACGCCTGAGCCCGTCCTAGCGCGGGTTCGCCTATTGGACCAAAACTCGCACATTCTCCACCGCCCGAGAGCATGGCACGCGTGCCGTTGAAACTGGCGCTGACGCCATAATGCAAAAAGGGCATACAGGCGCTCGGCCTGTATGCCCTGGGTACTACCGGTTTACTGCATCAGCTCTTGGTGCTGCTGAGCAGCGTCTGTTTGCACAAGTGGCCAAAACTGACGTACTCGACATTGTCACCACCGACACCGATGCCCGGATACTCCAGTACCTCCATGCGCCACACGCCGTAGTTAAAGTCGCTGCGCCAGGTGTTTTTGTAGCCCTGGGCATAATCGACAAAGGTGGTCTGGAAATCACCGGAGCACGTGCCCACGTTGATCGTGCCGCCGGCTTGACCCGAGCTGTCGGTGGCTGCCGAGTAGGCCTTGTAGACGATATTGCCGGTGTCCGGGTTGATATGCTGATCGAGATACACAATCGGATGCAGCCCTACCAGCGGCGCACCGGTGCTGTCCGACAGGCCCATGGTCCAAGTCAGATCGCGATAGGCTTGGGTGGTCATGTAGCCATAGCCCACATTGGAAGCGGAGGACGGGATGCGCAACACATTCGCCTCGCCTTTCACATCAGGGCTGTTCACCCGCGGGCTGGAACCCAGCGACAGGTTGTATTTGCCCGTCGCGCTCCACGGTTCGTTCGGGTGCTGGTTCGGACGCACGCGCACTTTGACCACCCCTCCGACGCCAGGGCTCGGGATCGAGGTCGATAGCACATTCGCGCCCACGGTGACCCACTGCGCGCCATCGAAACGCTCCAGTATCCATTTGCCCCGCGCGCTGCCGCTGGCGGCGTCGGCAGTCAATGCGATCCCCACGCTCTGGCCACGTACTGCGGTGAAGTCGAAGTAATCAACGTCATCGAGACTGTCGGCATTGCCACTGATGTAGTTCAGCGTGTCAGGCAGTTTGAAGGCGGTGTCCGGCGTGTCATTGGGTTCGAAGGCGTCGAGGTTGGTATCGACCGCCACACCGAACTGAAAGCCCGACCCCTGGACCGCCGCGTTGGCTTCCATGAACCAGTAGTAATCACCGGCCGGCACCACGCCGCCAAGGCTCTCATCAGCGGTGCCCGGGTTATTGGAGGTGCCCAAGGGCAGCGGATTGCCCTGGCCGTCGTCCTGGAACAAGGTCAACGACATGTCGGTGCCCGCCGTCTGGCTGACCAGCAGAGCGTTGATCCGGGCCTTCTTCGGCAGGTTGAAGTGGTAGCACAGCAAATCGCCGGTTTGCACGCCGGTGATCGTATAGAGCGCGTTGACATCCAGCGTGGTTTCACAGCCCTGAACCAGCGCCGCCTGCACTGCAGCAGCCTGTTTGGCAGTGGCTTTCTGTACTTGGGTGACGGGGGCCGGCGCGGTGTTGTCTTCCACCACCGAATCGGCCTCGGCCTTCGCGACGAATACCGCTTTCTTCGACTGAGCGCCTGCCCGCAGTTGCTGTTTCAGTGCAGTGGGAGCCTTGTTGGCGGCGATTTTTGCACCGGATTTCAACGCCTGTTTGACGTTGGGTTGAAGCGCTTGCGCAGCCAGGTGAGGGTATTGCTCGGCCAGGGCGAAGGCCGAAACGAAGCAGGAGGCCGCCATGGCTGCACTCAGCATAAGGTTTTTTTTCGATTTCATTTTTTATCCATCCATAGTTAAAAACTGAAGGTCAGGTGACATCCGGTCACCTGGGATGGACTGTAGGATATTACTGTATATATGTACAGTATTTTTTGAAAGGAATGCAGTGCCTTTCAGATGATGACGTTGCACCACCTGCGCCAAACCGACCAAACCACCGTTGCGATGGCCCAAATGAACGCAAGGTAATAGGGCCACAACACCCAACGTTTGAGCGCTAAAGGAACAGACGCCAGTTCGGCTTCGGTCACAAGACCGGCTTTCACATGGCGTTTAGAGTCTGCAAGGTATTCAAAAATCAGCATCATGCGATATTGTCTGTCGATCCACTGGTTTCGTCGCCAAAAGCGCTTGTTGTTGCGAACTTCTTCGTTTTCACTGAAGTAACTTTCCAACTCGTCGAGTTTTGTATATTCGGCAAATAGCAGCAGTCCCAAGACGACAGACATCCCAACAAACAACACAATGGAATAAACGAGAAAAAAATCCATGGTTAAGCCCCCTCTGGCTGGAATATCAAATCACCAATGAAGTTGGCGTCGAAATATAGGCAATCGAATACTGTCCGGACACAAGCCCTAGGGGGCTCAATCACATTTAGGAAGTTGCCTACACAGAAGAAGATCGGCGCCTACAGAAAGTGCTAATACCTGGTCATCTCCAGAGCCCTTAAACCTCACCGACCCTTCCAGTACGGAATACTCAGGTTCATCCAGGTGGCGGTGAGGACAGGTGAGCTACCATCGGTACAAAATTCCCCAAACGACTGATGCGATCAGCCAAATAAAAGAAAGACGATACGGCCACAGTGCCCAACGCTTAAGGGATATCGGGATTGAAGCCAGCTCTGCCTCAGTCACATCGCCCCTCTTTACATGCAGTTTGGGCATTCCTAACAATTGATTGATCAGGAGCATGCGCTGAAACCTGTCGATCCGCATATTTCTTCCCCAAAAACGTTTGTTATCGCAAACCAGCTTGTTTTCACTGAAGTAGCTTTCCAACACTTCGAGCTTTTTGCACTCTGCGTATAACATAAGTCCCACGCCAACCAGAGCGCCTATAAACAGTAAAATACTAAAGACGAGAAAAAGATCCATAGTCAGGCCCCCTCTGGTTGAAAGATAAAAACACCATCGTTCTCTATGATCTTTCCGCCGAGAAACCCCACCTTCAAACTGCACCGGCCCTTGCCAGTACGGAATATCCAGGCCTTCGGGTTGACAGCTTCAGTTATGGACAGCGGCGTTGTGCAGGGTTTGGGTTGACCTTCGCGGTCGTTCCAGGTGCCGGTGAAGTAACCCGTACTGTCCTTTTTCCTTACGCGAAACAGCATCAACTGCTCAGGTGTAGGAAAACGAGCGACCACTAGAGCCAAGTGCACCAATAGCCCCAGCTAATAGCCAAAATCATCGCAAGGCGATATGGCCACACGGCCCAACGCTTAAGTGATAACGGAACGCAGGCCAACTCTTCCTCAGTCACAAGACCTTCTTTCACGTAGTGTTTTGACATTAGCAGGATATCAATCATCAGGCCCATGCGATGAAATCCGCCGAACCGTGGGTTTGGCCCCCAGAGTTGCTTACGTTTACGAACCTCTGCGTTTTCACTGAAGTAACTTTCCAGCTCGTCGAGTTTTGTACGTTTGGCAAAAAGCATCAGTCCCAGGACGACGAACG
>Ga0070751_1000991_pt1 | contig 17164 bp, 29 predicted proteins | sample VirMetDEL_Aug_28_FD_78514 | JGI IMG/M metagenome (GOLD analysis project Ga0070751, IMG submission 78514) | Aqueous microbial communities from the Delaware River and Bay under freshwater to marine salinity gradient to study organic matter... | ecosystem: Environmental > Aquatic > Marine > Coastal...
AAAAAGATGAAAGAAAGGTTTCATTAAAGGTTTATTTTTACTCCAATTCACGAAGAGCTGGTAAAAAGTTTTATAATAAAACAAGAAGTTTAAGATATCTAACTTATAATTTCAAAACAAAAAATTTTTACAATGGTGGTATTGGTAAGTTACAGAATAAACGTAAGAGAATTAAGAATGTAAGAGTTAATTCATTTGTTCACGCTAATTTATATTCTTTTATCAGAGAAGGAATTGTCCATGTTGAGGATTGGAATAGAAAAACATTCTTTAGTACTAGTAAATTAGGAAGTGATGTAAATTTACTTTTCGATAAATCAAGTATTAGAAAAGACTTTGCAACCGCTATAAAAGTTTTTGAGAACGGTATTGGCGTTTCATATGATTACGACAAAAAAGACCTAAATATTATTGATAACGGTAGATTATTGAAATTTTTCTTAGATTCACATGAATTTAAGTACCCTAATAATTATGATGTTTTAGTTAAGTCAAGTTGGGGGTATGGTGATTCTAATTTTATGACAAAGAAAAATCTGAAAAAAAATAACAATAATCTTATGGATGCTTTTATGCAATTTCACAAACTAAGTGGTTCTAAGTTTAGGAAATACTTACATATTGCTAATAAAATAAATCCATCTTTTTTAAATTCTGTAACATCATTAGTTGATAAGAATTATTTTGAACAGGCTGATGATATTTTTTATGAGGGTTTATTTAATTACAGTAAAGGTTTGAGTGAATATTATGGTGAAGTTAATATTGATGTGAACTTATCAAAACAAGAAAGGAGAAATCTTTTTGATTTGGTATATGAATCAATTACTACTGGTAGGATTAGTTATAGAGACATTGTAGAGCATATAACTTTCTACATTTATATTAAAAAACATGGTGGTGATGTTTCACTTAAAGCTAAAAATAAAATGGAATTTAGAGATGAACATCTTAAATTCTCAGAATTATATCAATCATACAAGAAAGGTTTTTGGACCCGAATATATGATAATGAGTTATTAAAACATATTCAAAAACCAATATTTGGTGATTTTGGAATTGCGTATTATCCTGTAGTATTGAAAAATACTGACGACTATAATGAAGAAAGTTCTGTTCAAAATAATTGCGTTAGAACATATATTCTAACACCAAATTCATTTATTGTATCACTTAGAGAATCTGAAATTAAAAGTAGTAATCGATTAACTTTAGAATATAGAGTATATTGTTTGAATGATAAAATTAAGTTTGAGAGGGTACAAACAAGGGCTAGATTTAATGAGGTACATTTAGATATATTTGAACCTGTATTAGAAATATTAGATAAAAGATTTATTGATTTCTTCAATAAGAATGATTTTAAACAATTCATTATTGAGAAAAAAATTAGTAATAATGATTTTGTTAGAAGATGGGAAAGTAAATATGTTTTAAATAAACACAATGTACCTACAAGGAGTGGGTATAACATAAACCAAGATGTATGGTCTATTAGTTGGGAGATAAATCAACAAAATATGTTGGACTTTCCTTTCTAATGAAATGTTGTAAAATTATAAAATGGAATTGTCAATGATTGACACTAGATACCCAACAAATCAAAAAGTTGATGAAATCGTAACAACCACTTTAGGAGTTTATTCTGAGGTAATACTTTTAGATAATAAAATAACAATTGAGGATGTTAAAAATAAAAAATGGAATCTTCAGTACTTTATTGGTACTCAGAACTCAAATGATACTGTAAAAGGTGTTGAGTATTTATATGAGAAAGATGGGTTATATCTCTATTTTAGAGAAGAGAATCAATTATATGGTAGATATGTTACAAAAATTATGTTTGAACCTAAAAGACTTGGTGAAGTCGAATTATTTATAAAAACACTAAAAAAACTAAAAAAATGAAAGTATTAACATCGCAAGAACTTAGAACAAAGATTCAAAACAAAGAATCTTTTATTGTTGACATGTATGCAGACTGGTGTGGTCCATGTAGAGTATTAGGACCAATTGTAGAGCGAGTTGCAAATAAATTTGAAAATGAAAATTCACCTATTGGTGTCTATAAATTTGATATTGAAACTGATAAACAGTTAGCTTCTGAACTAAATGTTAGGAGCATTCCAACAATTAAGGCATTTAAGAATGGTGAATTAATTGAAACTAAAATTGGTGTAATACAGGAAAATCAATTAATTGAAATGGCAAATTCTGTATTATGAAACCAATGGTGATTTTATTTACAATGGATGGATGTCCTCATTGTGACAATATGAAAAATTTATTGGAAACAGAGGGTATTGAATTTATTGGTAGAGATATCAATGAATATGAAGATGATTACGATGCTTTTGTGGAGGCAACTAGTAATGAATACGTTCCCGCTTTTTTAGTTATTGAAGAAAGTAATGGTATATATGTATCAACTACGTACTGTCCTGAAGACGATTTCAACGAATTGAATGAGGGTATTGAGTTGATAAAAAAACATATTATTTAAAATAATATTATTTCATTTGGGTCTAATATTTTGGTTAACCAGGGTTTTGGACCCAATTGTTTTTTAATATCATCTATCATATCATAGTCTGAGAATTTTGAATAGAATGAATTTAAGTCAAAATCAAATAAATCTAAAATTGCTGATTTCATTTTCTCATTAGATTTAGATTGTGATGTTGAACCTGAAAATTGAATGTCAAAATCATCTATAGTTTTATTGGTTGTTAATTTAAATGCAACACAATTAGTTTGAAAAGATGATTTAGTGTTATAGTAAATCATTTCACCATAATACATCAACAATCTTCCCATTGATAAACTATATCCAAACGGGAAACTAGATGATTGATGAAAATTATTTAGTGTGGTGAAATTAGACAAAGTATTTTCATTCGATGAAAATTCTAAAAACTCAGTTTGATTTGAAAAGTTTAAACATTCATCTAATGATGATATTTGTTTGTCAGAGTAAACAGGTCTATCAGAGTTGTAATATTTAAACCAAAGACTATCTATGGGGTCAACGGATTCTTTATATTCAATTAACTCAATTGTGTTTATGTGTTTAATACCAATCGTATCGAGATATTCTTTATTATCCTCTAAAAATTTTAGTTTGAATTCGTGAACATCAACTACTTTCTTACTGTCGGTAATACCTTTTATTATAATAAAGTTGTCTAAGTTTATTACTTCAATAATTGTATTTGAGTCATCAAATCCAAATTCTTTTAATATTGTATCGGCAAAAAGATTTACAAAACCATCTTTAGTGTTCAAATTGTATAATTTCATGGTGAAAATATACACCAATAAAATTTCATAGTAAATTAGATATAGTCACTAAATAAGTCATTGATATTTGACTCAACTTCACGATAGTCTGGGTAATCGGGTAAACGTAATTTCAAACAATCAAATACTGTGTCATTTACACCATTCATATATAAAGAGGATATTGAACCCCAATATGGGATACTATCATTTAATCCACCATCTTGATACTCATTGATATATTTTGATAACATGTGTAAAATTGATTCTTTTTTAAATGATACCTTAATATTTTCTTTTTCGCTGTCAAACTCAAGAGTGTTATAGTCGAAAATCTCACTCATACTGTCTTTTATGTAACGACTAACTTCACTCTCATATGCGTAGTTATATGATGCAGAATGAAGACTATATAAATCTGAAATAATATCCTCACAGTTACCATCACCATCACCAATTAACTCTATGATGTATTTCATAGTTTCTTTATCGTTTATAATTTCAAGTATGTTGTCTTTATTCAATGTAACATCGTCACCACCATTTAGTAATTCTAATAAGCTGGTTGATTCACCATCAATAAGAACACCATCAAAACATTCGATTAAACGTTCACCAAGAATTGATTTATTTTTTCCATTTAGGTTGTCAATGACATCGTCATATAAATCATAGACGGTGTCATAATAATAACCATCCTCCATATTTGAAAAATAATATTTTATTATATCTCTAGACGACATATCTCTTCCATATCCCCCCTCACCACAATAAAATAGTTTGAAACTATCAATATCTCCGTCATAAATAAATGATTCGGTTTCATTATCAAAATACATGTCTGAAAAGAAAGTTGCAACCAATTTTTTTAACCAATCTATTTTTTGGGTCTCAGGTAATGTTTCGTAAATTCTATGAAAAACACGATTCACATTATCTGCTTCAATGTTGCGGTAAATATTTTGAATATCAAGTTCACCGACTTTTCCTCTTGGAGTTAAAAGTGTTATTAAATAATCTATAGCGTCATCTCTATCATCGGACAATGAATCTAAAAAATCATAATCACCTGAATTGAACATGTCTATGACATATTGTACTGAGTACTTCATATGATATAAATATAAAAAAGGGGAGTTATTCACTCCCCTTACGTTGTCAAGTCAAAAAATATTATTTTTTATTGTAGTACTTCTCTATTGTTTTCTTAATGACAGACTTGACACTTTCATTCTGTACTTGAGTTCTTACAACATTATTAGCTTTACTTGAGCTTGATTGGCTTTGAGCCGTTGTCTTATTGTTTTTACATCCGCATCCCATGGTAGTAGTTTTACTATATAAATATCTAATATGTATAATTATAAATCAAGACCAACAAGGTATTTATCAATATGAAAGTTTCTAATATCATATATGAGGGTTTTATTTCCAAGTATTTGAAATATTCCATTAATGAAGATTGGCGTGAAGATGATATGAAAAGAAAGGCGAAGATATTTCAGGATGACAAAGAAAAATCTGAGGAAAGAAGAAGACTCAAAGTGTGGGAACCTGATGGCGTTGATTATAGGGATTGGTCATCTGAAGCTGATTATGCGAATGCTCTTTTAAAATATTTTATTGTCTACGACCCAAACATTACTGTAATCTCAGATGAAGATATTAGTAGAATTAAAGAATTAGAACAAAAGATTGAAGAATTGAAGAAACAATTTGATGATTCTGAAGATGTTGAGTACGACTTATTATCAACTATTGAGGTTTATGAGGATGAGATTGAAGAAATCAAAGATGGTAAAATTGATTTGTATGGTTTAATACCTGATGATTTATATTATGATGAACTTCAAACATTTCATATTATAGGTGACCCTGATGAGGTTTGGGCTATTGGTACTGAGGATGAATTTGAGGAAGCTTTAGATGCTTACATGAGGGACGTTATTGATGAGAGTGGTCTTAAAAACCTAAATGTTGATTTTGAACAATTTATTGATTATAGAGATTGGAAGTCATTCTTATTTGATTATTATTGGGATATGATGAGTGATGACCCTGAAGACTGGTTGGGTGATTCATTTAGAGAATTAAGTGATGAACAAGTAAGAGAAGTTGAATATTATAATTTAAGAATTAGAGCCGCTCAAAGATTTTTTGATAAAACAAATGACCGTAAATATCTTGAAGAAATTGATGACATTCAAGATGAGATTAAGAAAATAAATGATAATCCCGAAGGTGATTACAATTATACCGATGAAGATATTGAAAATATGGTTAATGAAAGGGTCTCAGATTATGAAGATGATTTTGATGGTTTTATAGATGATACTGGATGGGATAGGGAAGATATGATTGATAGATTTGTTGATAAGGATGAGGTAATAAAACACGTGATTGATACTGATGGAAAAGAATTAATTGCGACATGTGATGGTGAGGTGAACGAAGTGTTGTATAATGATAAATGGTATTATATTGTAAAAGCAAGATGTTAATTATTGAAGGAAGGAAAGAAGATGTGTATAAAAAGTATCAAAGACAAATTGATACTGAAAGGAATTATTTGGCTCAACACACATTACCAAACATAGACAGTCCAGCTTCTTTTTATGACTTATTGATTAATGATAGATTTGTTAATGATGAAACTAATAACAAATATTTGGACCCATTAGTTAATCTTTACTACAAAAGTTATGGTACCAAAGATGAGTTTGCCAATGAAGAGAATGAAAAGGCAGAAACGTCAGGGTTTCTACAATTACTTGAAATAGGTGAGGACCTAATTGAAGTGATTAAATTGTTCAATAAATACCCGAGTAAATTCACATTTAATGACTTCAACGAGTATGGTAAACAGGACAATGTTGTACAATTACTTAGAGATTTTAATGATGTAAATGAGTGGGCTATTGAAAAAGAAACTAAAAAGAATGCAAGAAGAAATAAGACGGTTATATTTGAAAATGGGGAATATAAAGTAATTGTTCCACATACACAAGATGCTTCATGTTATTATGGTATTGGAACTAGATGGTGTGTCTCAGCTAAAAATTCAAATCAATTTCCAAGTTATAAAGATAGGGGTGATTTATTTTTCATTTTGAATAAAAAGTTAGATAAAAGTAATCCTAACTATAAAATTGCTGTTTATTTTAATAAAGAAAGACGAACAGTATCATTATGGGATGCGACAGACCTTAATATTGGTAACTACAGATATAGTGAATTTTTGTTACCAAATAAAATTACTTTAATTCCATTGAGTATTAGACAAAGTATTGTTGATTATGTTGGTGAAATAGATAAAGTTAATATAAATCCTCTTGAGATACTTATACATTCTGCCGAATCACTTAGGTATTCTACTATAATAAACAGTAGACGTGTTAGGTATTCAGGATTAATGAGGAGACAATTAATTTTTGATGTTACAGATAATTCAGGTAAAGTATCGACCTACTATCTCTTTCTAAAACGGGTGGAATATAATGAAAGTAATGGACTAACTACTATCCAATATGAGTTGTTAAGAAATCAAACAAAACTAATAGATGGTATTATGGTTATTCCTGATATCCAAAATTTCAGACACTATACGTGGAAAAGTAAATTAGAGTATATTTTTACTAAAATCTTAAATAAACTACCATCACCTGAGTACCCTGTATGGAGACCAAAAAATATGCATTCAACCTATTCATTTTCTAAAAGAAGTAATTTAGCGGACAAGTTAACTGATTACATTATAAAACAAAATGAGAAGGGTGAATTTGCCACAAGAAATGGATTTTTAGTATCAATAGGTAAAGAAACAAATCCTGGCATGTTATCTACTTTTTTTGGTTCTATTAGAGATGCTGGTATTGTTGAAATAGTTAAAGGGAAAAAAGGTGAACCATCGTACTATTACAAAATAGGTCCTAATTATAAGGCATATCTAACAGGTAAGATTAGAAGACTTTAGTAATTTAAAAAAATATTTATGATTGGAAGTGTATGGGAAAGAAAAACAAACACCCTCATTTTCAATTGGACCCCAATTGGATTGTATCCGAACCAATAGATTTCGAATACAAACAATATCAGTTGCTCGGTTATTTACAAAAGTGTAATGAGAATTTTGAGAACCATAAAATCTATCCTGATTTTATCGAACTATCATTACATTTAGCTAATATCCAATCTTTACTAAAAGAAGAAACGTATTTTGAAACAACTAAGGATTTTATAAATCCTGATGATGAAATATTACTAAAAGAACTAAAACCAAAGAGGACTAGAAATCTTGTAAATAATCCTGAGATAGAAAAAATATTGAAATTTTCAGGACCACAATTGTTTGAGATGTTTCAATTAGGTAAATCTATTTGGAGTATTGTTTACGAATCTGCCTCTGTAAATCTAAAAAGAAACAAAGGGACTTTGAATCTAGGTAAGGGTTTTGCTGCCTACAAAGAAGAAAGTAGTGATAATGTTTACGTTTGGTTTTACAAATTAGATAATGAAATTGATGGTAAAACAACATTTGATTTAATATATTCTGGTGGTTCCCACTTGAAATTCACAGAAATTATAAATACATTTAGTGAGATTGAAGAAACTGAGAAGAAGTATCTCCCGGTTTTCGAGTTACTAACCACTCAAGAGTTTCCATTTCAAGAATCATTAATACCAATATTCAAAAGAAAAGTATCAAATTATGTACAACAAACAGTCAAATTCACAAGAAGCATTGAAAATCGACCATCTTAATATCAAGAAGGAGGAAATATCATTTGATTTTCTAAAACAACTTGTCTATGAAAATCCTAATGATTTTATGTTGGGTGAGAAAGTAAGAAACATGATTTATAATTTGGAAAAACAAAAATAGTAACTTATCTTTGAACTATGAGTTTTGTAAAACGTTACTTCAATGAAAAGACGATACTCGACTGTATCAACAACGATAAGTCATTGACAAAACTTTTTAACGTCGATGCTTTGATTTTCACTGACAATAAAAGTAACGTAGCTTATTCCATGTTCAAAGAAGGTAAAACCATCAAAGAGATAAAACAGTATTTAGAATCATGAAAACAATTAGACATAAAACAACTGGTGAACTCAAACGAGTTAATGAAAAAGAGGCTGACCGACTTACAGGTTATTTGGGGTGGGAATATTGTGCCAAATCAGAGTGGAAAAAAAATAGAATTACTAATAAAGTTGAAGAAAATGACACAACTGAACGAAAAACAACTAAAAAGTCTTCTCGCAAAACTAAGACTACCAATTCACGTTAGTTACATTTCGAAATATATTTTGAAACTTAACGAAGAAGAGACTATTGAGGTTCTTGATAATCTTGAAAAAGATGGTATAATTAAGCAATATGATAACGCAAAAGGGTACTACGTGGTTTCAGATAACCAAAGTAAGAAGTGAGTACGGTAAGCAATTTATTATTAGGTCTTTCAATTTAAGTCTATTTGTGTTATCAAGTGACTCATGGAATGATGGGTTTTGGTTTAGGATTTTAGGTAAAGGACTTTCATTTTCAAAATGCGTTACATTTTCAATGACCATTGGTAAGATGAAATATATAAAAATTGGTAAAACTTATATAACTTATCTAAAGTGACAAAAATTATAAATCTTTTCGGTGGACCGGGTATTGGCAAATCTTCTATTGCTGCCGGACTTACTTATGAAATGAAAAAAAATCACATAAGTTGTGATAATCCATATGAATTCCCAAAACTATTGGCTTGGGATAACAACGGTGAAGCAATCAAAGACCAATTGTATGTATTGGCTAACCAACATAGAGGAATTGCTAAAAGTTATGGTAAAGTAGATTACATAATTTTGGACTCACCAATCATACTCTCTTTGATTTATAAAAACATGTATGACAATTCTGAATCTTATCCTCAGAAGTTATATGGTAAAACTTTTAACAAATTGATTTTGGAAATCTTCAATCAATATGAAAACATCAATATAAATTTAAGAAGAAACTCATCATCATTTCATAATGAGAAAGAAAGGTACCAATCACTTGAGAGTAGTTTGGAGATTGATGGAATAATTGAAAAAACACTAATAAAAAATAAAATTCAATACCATTCAGTTAATGTTGATAATGATGTGTTGAATAATATTATTAAAATAATAAAAAATAAAAGTTATGTCTGAAAAAATCTATGTACGAAAAGTGGAACGTTTTACTCAATGGCAAGCGTCCCAACCTATTGAAATTGATGTTGAAACACTTCGTAAATGTACTCCACCTTACGAAGGTGATTCACATGAGGAACTAATTCAATATTTGTCCGCAAATGTATACAACAACTATGATTGGGTTGTTGATAATGAAGAAATCTATGAGACTGCTTATGATTTATGTATGGATGAATCTCCTGAAATGGATGTTTATTCTGATTCACGTAATAAGTTTGAAGATTCATGGATTGAAATTGGTATACCAAACGAAGAATACCGTAAAACTGGTATGTTTGAAAGTTATGCCAATACAATGGAAGAAAATGGATGGTAATATATAAAACTATGGAATTGAATAAAGAACAAAAGGAGTATGTCATCAGTGTATTTGATAAAGTAAGTACACAACATGATGACTTTGATGATATTCATGAAGAAGTTATGGATATCTGTATTGAAAACGATTCACTCTTTGATTTAAGTGAAGATGAAGACGGAGATTTGTATGAAACATATTCCAATTTGATTTGGGATTTATTAACTGAACAATAAAATAAATTAAACTATGGCAACACTAAGAAAGTATGTAACAACCACAGACATCAATGTCTATGAAGTTGAGCTCACTGACGAGCAACTTGAAACGTATCAAGAAGATTTGGACCGTTTCTATGATGAAATAATGGAAGACCTTGAATTTGAATGGGTTCATGATAAAACAGGTGATGAAGATTGGGAACTTGAACTAAGAGATTAATATTATTTATGAAATTTAAATTAGAATATATTTGGCTTGATGGATATTATCCTGAACCAAATTTACGTAGTAAAGTAAAAGTAATTGATGCACCAACAAAGTTTTCTAGTGGAAAACAACTTTATGGTATTGAATTAGATGATTGTCCTGAGTGGAGTTTTGATGGTTCTTCAACACAACAGGCTGATGGACACTTCTCTGATTGTATTTTGAAACCAGTTCGATTGTACCCAAATCCAAACAACAAAGGTCTTATGGATTCTATGTTGGTATTGTGTGAGGTTATGAATCCAGATGGAACACCACACGACTCAAACACTCGTTCAATAATTGGTGAAGAAGATAGTGACTTGTGGTTTGGGTTTGAACAGGAGTATACTATTATGAAAGATGGAAAACCATTAGGTTTCCCAACAAATGGTTATCCTGAACCACAAGGTAAATATTATTGTGGTGTAGGTAACGGTCAAGTACACGGTCGTGAGTTTGTAGACAAACACATGGAGAATTGTATAATGGCTGGTATTGATATTACAGGCACCAATGCTGAGGTTATGTTGGGTCAATGGGAGTATCAAGTATTCTCAAAAGGTAAATTAAAATCAGGTGATGACTTGTGGGTTTCTCGATATATTCTACAACAGATGTCAGAAGATTATGGATTTACAATTGAATTCCATCCTAAACCAGTAAAAGGTGATTGGAATGGTTCTGGTCTACACTGTAATTTTTCAAACGAAGAGATGAGAACTGAAGGAGGTGAGAGTTACTTCCAATCTATTTTCAAAACATTTGATTCACGTCACAAAGACCACATCCATTGTTATGGTTCAGACAACGACCAACGATTGACTGGAAGACACGAAACACAACACATCTCTAAATTCAGTTGGGGTGTTTCAGATAGAGGTTCTTCAATTCGTGTTCCATTGGCAACCGCTAAGGAGTGGAAAGGATATCTTGAGGACCGTAGACCGGCATCGAATGGTGACCCATATAAGATTACAAAGGTAATCTCTGATTCTCTAAACACTGCTAAAGTTTTGTATAAGACATTGCATAACATGTATTCTGAAGTAACAGTTGAAACTAATTATGAAATCGACCGGGAAGACTAAAGAGTACGAAAAGTGTGTATCATGTGGAAAACAAACCACTGAACCAATAGACCGTCACATCGACTATAGATATTATTATGTCGAAGGGGCTGGACAATTATGTAAAGAGTGTTATACTAAGATTTATGACAGAAGAGAAGAGCACGTATATTAAAATGGTAAATCATCCCTCCCATTATGGGGGGGAAGATAACCCTTATGAAGTTGTGAAGATTGCTGAGGCAACAGGACTCGATAAGGATGCTTACCTATTCAATGTATTGAAATATATCATTAGAAGTGGTAAGAAAGATGACAACCCACCCATTCAGGATTTGAAAAAAGCAGTTTGGTATTTGGAAAGAAGAATAAAAGTAATGGAAGAAAATGAACAAGATTGAAGATTATATTGGTAAAGTAGTAAACGGTGACTGTATGGGTGTGATGGCAAAAATGCCAGCAAACTCAGTGGATTTGATTGTAACATCACCACCTTATGGTGTTGGTATCGATTATGATGTACATAATGATGATATGGATATTGAAGAATATCTAAAGTTTACTAGAAGTTGGTTGATAATGGCTCGTAACGTACTGAAAGAAGATGGTCGTATTGCATTGAATATTCCATATGAAATCAACCGTCAAAGTAAGGGTGGTCGTATTTTCTTGGTCTCAGAGGTTTGGCAAATAATGAAAGAACAAGGATGGGGTTTCTTTGGTGTTGTGGATTTGGAAGAAGAGTCACCACACCGCTCCAAGACAACAGCTTGGGGTAGTTGGATGAGTCCATCGGCACCTTATATCTATAACCCAAAAGAATGTGTGATTTTGGCATACAAAGATAAACACATCAAAACAGTAAAAGGTCAACCACAATGGGAGTATGAATGGGACTCTGTTCCTGATAAAGAAGACCCTACTTTATTCAAGAACAAAAAAGTTTATCGTGATAGAGATAAACAAGAGTTTATTGAATTGGTATATGGACAATGGAAGTACTTTGCCGACACTCGTTCATTGACTAAAGCAACATTCTCAATGGACATCCCAACAAAGGCAATTAAGATTCTTAGTTATAAGAATGATATTGTGTTGGACCCATTTGCAGGTTCAGGTACAAGCTTAGTTGCGGCTGAAACTTTAGACCGTAGATGGATTGGAATTGAACTCAGTCCAAACTACGCTGAAGTTGCAAAAAAGAGGGTGAATGTTTTCATCGAAGAAAAACGTCAACAAGTTATTGAATTCGATTCAGAAAAATAAACCCAAATAATATATCCCCTTTCTTAAATGATATAATAAGGTATTTATATCATATATGGAGAAAGGGGATATTATTTTAAGAATGGTTCAGATTCAGAACCAATTTAGATTTGTTCATTGGCAGACAAAAGATTATGCTAAACACAAAGCCTACGGTAAAATTTATGAAGGTTTAGATGACTTGATTGATGAGTTTGTCGAGGCTTGTATGGGTAAACATGGTAGACCTACATTTGGTAACGAATTCAGTTTAGACTTTGTTGACATGTCTGTTTTCAATCTCCAACAATTTGTTGATGATACGGTTGATTTTTTGGTGTCATTATCAGATGAATTTGATTCAAAAATGGATACTGACTTACTCAATCTAAGAGATGAGATGTTAGGTCTCATAAACAAAGGAAAATATTTATTTACATTACAATGAAAAAGAGAGTTATAAAATTGACTGAATCTCAATTGGATGAGATTATCAAAAGAGTTATTTCTGAACAGAAATATCCATCAGCAGAACAAAGCAAATTTCACAGACAAGAGGCTGAAAGATTAATGAATAGTACTAAACCAGCTGAAGGTGGGAAATATTGTTTTACTAAAGAGGGATTAATAAAAACAATAGAAAATGGTGGTAGTAAAAACTTAAAATTATATCGTATTAAATCAGGTGATACTTTGAGTAAATATCAAAATATGACTGACCAAGATAGATTCATCATCAGCGTAAATAACTTATGTAAGTTAGAAAATCCTAAAGAATTTAGAGCAGGTGATGTTATTGCGGTAGACTTTACACCTTCCCACTAATAGTATGAAAAATCTAATTAAAGAATCAGGTATTCGTGATATAAAGGCACTTAGAAAAAGATATCCTAAGGCTAAAATTTATTTTCACCAGGATTTGGATGGTGTAACAACAGCAATTGCGATGAAACGTTATTTGGAGAATAACGGATTCGATGTTGTTGATTATGAAGTAATTCAATACGGAGATAAAGAATTTGCTATCAAGAAACAAGATGCTGAAGGTGATGTAATGCCGGTTCTTGTAGATTTTGCACATGGTAAACCAATGTTTGTTATCCATACAGACCACCACGATAGACAAGCAGGTGCTGAGGATACCAAATCAACAAACTTTAGAGGTGCTCGTTCTAATGTTGAAACCATTTCACAAATCATATCACCAAAGGAATTATTTCCTGCGAGTGACATCAAATTGATTTCAACTGTAGATTCAGCCGACTTTGCTAAATACAAACTTACTCCTGAACAAGTGGTAAACTATTTGTGGAGATTAGACAAAGAGAAATCATTACAAGATAATAAATTCTTATTAGGATTTGTTATAAATAAGTTGTTGTTGGCATTCAAAAACAAACCAAACTTTTTGGAATACTTGGTTGCTAACTCTGAACCATCTTTATTATCAATATTGAAATCTATCAAAGAAAAAATGGCTGATATGGGTTCACCATCACCAGCACAACTTCAAAGAAACAGGGATGATTATTTCAAACAAATGGAAAATTATCCTGAGAAGAAATATGAAGATGGTATTATAATGCAATATGGTGGTGGTAGTATGATGAAGCCAGGTTCATACGACAGATACACACCATTCAAAAATCAACCTGACGCTGACTTTTTGATTATGATGTGGCCAATGGGATTGGTTCAAGCGTCTTGTAATCCATTCAAGGAGTCGAGAGAATTAAAAGGTGTAAACTTAGGAGACATTGCACAAGAAGTATTGACAAAGTACGAAGCTCAATTGAAAGATAGATTCGTACCACTTTCAACAATCAAATGGATTTCTGAAGATAAAGCAACACCTGACTCAGTTGGATTTACCGCTAAAGATTTGAAAGCGTTATATGGTAAAGCATTGGAAGCTCAAGGTATTGAAGAGTTGGAAGATGAGGTTACAGATATAATGAACAAACCTGCGGCACAGTTGACTGAAGAAGAGTTTCAAGTATTAGATAAGGTTGCCATCTCAGCATGGGATATTATCCAAGCTAATTCAGGAGGTCACAAGTGTATTACTAATATCTCAGGGTTGAACTACTTTGGTAGAAGTAAGAGAAAACCACAAGGTCCATATAGATATGACCCTGACAAAGACGATGCTCCATTTGTAAAGTTTGCTAAGATGTTGGGTAGAGATTTGTTTGCAAAACTCAAAGAAAAGATTGCCGAATCAAAAGAAGATAATGGCTAAATCACACAAGAGTAGACCCAAACCATTGAGTAGAAAGTCTAATAACAAAAGGTCTAAACGCATTGAGGAGAACTTCAAAGTTCTTAAGAAATTAGAATCATAAGAAACTAGCTCGGTTCAATTGAACCCACTTGTTTTTGTAGTTCTTATTTTTGGATGCATATTCTGCATACCCATTGACTTGGGGATATCCTGTATTGTAATAACCCAATACCAAATCCCACCTACCATAGGTATCATGTAATTTACTCAACATAGACATACTGACTTTGATGTTGAGTTCAATGTCGGATTTAAGTTCTGTCTCAGTCACACGTCTACCAGCGTGCTTGTGGGCGTACCTTGTTATAATTTGCATGGGACCCACAGCACCCGCTGATGAACGTTGATGAGGATTATAAGTCCAATGGAATGGACCCTTATATCCTGTTTCCAAATATGCAACATTGAAAGCCACATATTCAGGTACATTGTATTCCTTAGAATATTTTTGAAGAAGATAATACATCTTCAGAGAAGTTGGTGCGTTTGTTTCACTACCTTGAACATACCACTCATCATATTCGGTATTCTGATAGTCCCAAAGTTTGTATCCACAAATCATGATTGCGACACAAATAAACACACCTGTTACTCTGAGTTTGTTTTTCATCTTAGTTAGTTGGATTATGCTGACCCCAAAGGTTTTTAGCGTAAATGTTAAAAATAGTTTGACCGATTGAATCTTCAAATACTACATAACTACCATCGTTCTTCTTGATAATCATAAAGTTATTTGATTCATCTATTGCAATTGTAATATCTTTTTTCATTACAGTTTCAGGACGATTACCTTTAGCCATTTCTTTTAGGTTCTTGTAATAATAACCAATAGTAAAGAATACTGCCATCCCGACAACCAACATAATGTAATTGAACATTTGTTTTGTGAAGTGTTTTAGTTTTTCTAATAGATTTTTCATAAATGTTTGTTTTAGTGTTTAGGGTTTTCAGGTTGAATCCTGTTAAAACCTAATAAAAATAAATCAAAGAGAAAAGCTCAAGGTCTCACCTTCCTCTAAACCTAACCTGCTGGACATTCCACCATCCAACTCCAATACGAAGTTTCCATCACCATAATAATGAGGACATACTTCACTTTCACACGGCTTACAGTTCTTATGTATCTTTGTAATTTTGTTATTATGTAAGAAAATAATATCCAAAGGAATAATACAATTCTTCATCCAAAAACTTTGTTGTTCGTCTTTACCCATAACAAATAACATGCCTTGATAAGATGGACCAAATTTTTTTCCCATCATACCTTTCATTACCGCTTCAGGTGATTGAACTACCTTAATTTTTAACTTATCTTTACCCTTGTTGAGATACATATATAATATAAATACTATGAAAGCAAAAGAATTTGGTAGATACGCTGGTGTGGCGGTAAAGAATGGAGATAAAATTCTTTTATGTAAAAGAAATTCCCATCAATCTTTTCCTGGAATGTGGAGTATACCCGCCGGAAGTATTGAAGATGGTGAAGATGCGAAAGAAGCTGCTTATCGTGAATTCTATGAAGAAACTAACATCAAATTAACTGGTGGTTTATCATTCTGTGGGGTTGTTCCAAGAATGAATCGAGATAATGATGAATTGAAAGGTATGATGTATGTTTACAAATATAATACTAAAGATGAAATAACACCTGATTTAGAAAATGCTAAAGATGGTGAGGAACACACTGAGTGTGGTTATTTTTCACTTGAGGAATGCAGTGATGAAAAATGTGGAAGAGAGTTGTATAAACTCATCCAAGTTTTGTTGAAGTGATATTTATAATTAGTGAAAGTTGTTATTGAACATATTAGTTCAGGGATTGAAGGTGATAGATTAGAAGCTGCACACAGTTTCATTAGATATCTAAACACACATTTCAAATTACCAAAAGATGTAAAGATTCTTTTTTACGGAAAGAAACATCCCAATATGACAACAGGTAGTAGAACTAAAGACAGTGAGTTAAGAATTTTAACAAAAGGTAGACTTCTTATAGATATTTTCGTACCTTAGCACATGAATGGCTTCACGAATACCAAGTACAAGTGTTGAACATGAGACCCGATGCTGACCCACTGTCATTAGGGGAGAAATTGTCCAATGTTGATGCTGGTGCTATCATGAAGTACTTCAACAAAGATTATCCAGAATACGAACAAATCCTTTATACCTAATTAATGAAACAATACTTTATCTATTGGGATGATTATCCCACTTTTTCTGATTCTCTTGATGAAGAAGAAACAACCAAAAACAAAAAATCTGAAACTTTTTCTGATAGTT
>Ga0070751_1000996_pt1 | contig 17110 bp, 22 predicted proteins | sample VirMetDEL_Aug_28_FD_78514 | JGI IMG/M metagenome (GOLD analysis project Ga0070751, IMG submission 78514) | Aqueous microbial communities from the Delaware River and Bay under freshwater to marine salinity gradient to study organic matter... | ecosystem: Environmental > Aquatic > Marine > Coastal...
TGAATACCCATCAGATAAAGAGTTGCTGGAACTTATGCCCGAAACGATGCGGGATGAGTTCTCTTACGCAGCCAAGGTCTGCTCTGATGCAGCAGGTGGTCAGGTCAAGCCAGGTATCTTCCGTGTGGCACTCAACACCGCTGCGCTGGAATACGCACAACTTGTTCTCACCCGCTGGGGCAAATAGTCACCTTCAATAAGCCGCTACTGATCATGCCCTACTTCTGATGACTAATGAAACAATCCTCCCTCCACCGCTTCGGTTGGACTGCCCTGGGCATCTGCTTGCTGGCTCTCGCGTTCGACACCGGACGTGACTTCAGCTCTAACAGTTGCACAGAGCTAGCCAAACCTATGACCATTCGCTACTCTAATTGAGCACCTCACTATCTCATGCAAAAAACCATCAAACGTACTCGTACCTACGCCCCTGACGGTCCTATTGGGCGCCGTCTTGCAACGGCGCATGATCTACAGCTACAAGCACAGCGCATCACAGCGGCGCTAACGGCTCATCGCCAGTGGCTGTGCGAAAGGATGCAGCGTCTTGATCTCGATCGCATCGAGCAAGGCGATCTCATTGTCACTCGCAAGGTCCGCCACAAGTGGACTTACACCCCCGAGACAGAAGCCGCCATGGAAGCTTTACGCAAGGTGCAGCTTCGGGAGCAAGCGGAAGGCATTGCAACTGACTCTCCAACGATCTACGTAGCCCTAACCACCAAATGACATCCAACGAGCTTTACAACACATTTGAATCCATGCGTATTTATGGCGGTGGATTCTGCCGACAACTATCTCAAGCTTGGCTAGTCGCAGACTTAAACAACCGAGCTCGCATCGAGCGCGCTTTCCCGCACTTGCTCGAGGACTACGGCCCCGGAAGCGGGCTCTACCGAGAGAGCCCTTAACAAATGCGGCCCGCCGGAGCCGTACCCAATCCGGCAGCTAACTCTCATCTAACTGTCATGCAAAAACACGACAATGTCGTCTCACAGGCCTACGCTTCCAACGGCCTCGGCCCCATGGTTTACGGAAAGTATCGAGACCACGGCTACGCCGTAAACCCTTTAACTGCGCAGCTAGGCACTTTCGTACCCGAGCGTGTGTCAGCCTCCGAAGCTTTCCAGATCACCGGGCTTGATTGGACTGCTGAACGTCGTCCGGTCACCTTTATGGGAGCAGACGGCCCACTTCAATCCCCGGACCACGTAGCAATCGTCCGTAGTGACAACGACGGTTTGCTTGGCATCCACGGCACCGGCTACACCCCTGTGCAGAACAGCGCATTAGTGCATCTACTGGATTACTTGCGCGAAGATGCGCAACTTGAAACCGTCCTATCAGTTCGCAAAGGTCGCCGTATTTACGCCACCGCCACCATCAACACCGAGAGTGAAGTAGTCCCTGGTGATCGCGTTCGCCGTTACCTGCACATCTTCAACTCTCACGATGGCTCTAGTGGCTTCGGCGTGTTCTTCAGTGACATCCGACTAGCCTGTGCTAATCAACTCAACTTCTTAACTGGCCGCGCAGCAAGCACAGCCACCGAGGAGGGAGCTGGCCTACGCCGCCGGCATACCAGTAGCGTCACTGAGTTTGCGCATAAGCTGCCACAGCTGATTGACATTGAGCGCCGCACCTTCTCTCAGTCCATTGACGAACTGCGGGACCTTGCAAAGGTGACGCTCACCCCCGAGATAGCCCGACGCGTGCTGGAGCGCACCTATGCCGACAGGCTAGCTGCTCCAATTCGCGACAAGAAAACAGGAGACAAGCGCCCCCGCGAGCTAACAGATCTCCCCGAGATTGGGATGATCCGCAGCCATTACACCGGCAACACCGGTCTTGGAATTAACGACATTCCTGGCATTAGCAACACTGCCTACGCTCTGTTCAATGCGATCACTCAACACGCCACTCATGACACAGGGCGAGCAAAGGATCCCACCGAGCGTGCTCGTGGTCGCCTTGAAGCTCTTTGGGGTGGCGCCGCAGCTAAGCGGATTGACCGAGCTCGTGAGGCTTGTTTAGCCCTCGTATGAGCCCAATTTAGGGGGCCAGCCTTACCGGCCCCCTTAAAGTTAACACACAGCTTTCTAACTATGAAGATTCCCAACACTCCTGAAGAATTGTTTGAATGCCTTAGCGACGAGCATATTTATGAACTTTTTCCCCATTTCGATGCGCTAGAGCCGGCTCAACAGAAAATACTGCAGATCTTTAACACTGAGCTAACCAAAGGTAAGCTATGTGATCACACCTTTTTAAAGGCCCTCGAGATGGTTACAAACCTTTGGGGATACTTTAATCAGGTAGCTAGCCTGCATTATGAAAACCTCCTAGAGGAGGATACCGGTGTAGCAGCAAAGTGGGCTGTCGAGCTTGTAGAGGCCAACCGCGTCAACCAATTTATAGAGGCTTGCATAGCACTCTATGGCGCAGCTCCGGAGTGCATCGAGCAGAACCAGCTTAAAAACATCTACAAGCTCCGTCAGACCGAGTCATGACGCCCTTGTCAGACTAGGTATGCCGGAGCTTACTCGTCGTTGATCGACACCCGGCTTGCTTTTTTATGTCATTTCACGGCGCTGCCGTTGGTTTCGCATGTCATTACCCGGGTTTTCGTTCTATGACTTTTGTAACCCCGAGACAGGTGTAGTGCTTTACCGCACTTATGCCACTACTACTGAAATCCTTAACGCCAATGCAAGACTCCGAGAGTCTGGAATCTACAGCCGCTTCTACCCCGCCTCAACGTTCAACGCACCTCTTTTACACGATCAAAACTAAGGGGGGCTTTGTCTCAGCCAACACTAGCCCTGAGGGACCGCCAATCTCATTGGTACCTAACCCTAATAGAGCCACCCGTTTTACCGAGGAGGTAACAGCCCGCCGTCGCGCCGCTGCTTTAGAGCACATGGGGTGGCGCGATCTGTCCATTTTCCCTTTTGAAATTTCTAATGCCACGCCTAGCTAAAACAGACCGCTACTTGGATTTAATCAAGCGCGCAGAATCTCACTATGAGCGCCAAGGCTTTGTTAAGTGGGCAGATTTAGCCCACGAGATCGGTGTGAGCAGGCAACGCATTTTGCAAATGATGCAACATGCTGTTTGCCAGAATTTGCTTACTGGCGCAGATCTAGATCGGTATCGATCCACATCGTCTCGTTTAGCTGCAGCTCGCTCTAATGAAGAAATGCGACGCAAACTAAGCAGGCGAACAATCCGAGTGAATTTACTTCCCGACAACTACGCTTGGCTCGAGGAAGTTGTTAGATCGGCCCCTAACGGGACCACAAGAGGTGATCTGATTAACACCGCTCTAAACCACTACCGCAGACACACCAATGCCTGACCATCAAGACAATCTATGGAACTCCATAGCTCACTACTGCAACGAGTTGGCTCCTGTTGTGGGGCCGTTGCTCGCTGCAGTAGGGGCGACAGCCTCTGCACTCGAGCGGGCAGCTTCGCCTTCTCGTAAGGCTTTAAACGTGAGCCATGCCACCGTATCTGTCGAAGCGGAGGAAACTTATGACTGAAGAGCAGGCTTTGTCCCAAGTCGAGATTTTGTTCAACTGGCATCCAGGAATTGCTTTGCTTTTCTTAGAACTAATCGGATACAGTAATGCTCAGGTTAAGTCACTATTCAGACCTAACTATGCCAAACCCGAACTGCCTATCGGCTATTTGCAGGCCCACTTATTAGGTTCTGCTTTAGTAGCTTATGCCACTTATTCAGGCTCTATTATTTCTTACACGGAAGCCCGTATAGCCGAGGCAATTCAATAACCCCTACACAAAGCACATGTGTTTTGACTCACCACATTAATCCACTTAACCTGCTGGATGAGCAGTTTCTAAAACGTGCACGCATGATGTGCACTACAAAAGTGCCCCATGTCAATCGCCAAGCTGCTACGGCGCATTTACGCCGTGGCGGCTACCCCGGCACGCCTTATCACTGTCGCATATGTGGCAGCTGGCATATCACTAAATACAACAAAGCGCAAGCCAAACAATTTGCTAGGCGCTTATCTCGTTTATTGCGTAAGCAACACTAAACATTACTACAGCGAAATGCCATAAGTCAGAGAACACTAACCAAACCTACCTTTATTCATTGTTCTGTCTACCAGGTGACTACATGAAAAAGCCAAAAGCGCTTAAATACATGCGTACATTCCACTTTAAGCGGGAGAATGACTTCAGCATCTTCATTGAAAAACGAGAAGGCACCTATTTCCACATCTGGGGCTCAGGACGGGCCGCCCACGCTCCCGGACGTTACATCGAGAACTCCGAAGCTTTACAAAAGATGGAAGAGCTACGCAATAAGGGCTATAAAGCCCGAGTGGGGACCGTGGATCCACGACGCCACTAAAATCTTCGCTCGTATTTGCGTGGCCACTTATGTCGCTGGTTACATCAGTGGCCGATGGTTACACGCATTAAACAACACATTCACAAGTTTTCTCACAGCCCAATGGATGAAACACCCTCAGTAGAGCCACTTTCGCCTGACACTAGTCGCCGGGAGCGATACTTAAAGGCCCTCGAGATTGCCGAACGCCACGGCAACAAGTTTATGGCACTCAACATCCGCTCTGAGCTTCGTAAACTAGAGTCCGACACGCTCACTTAAGCTGTTGTACTACAAACTGCACTTCTTATCTCTACTAAAAATGAAACCCAAGCTCTCTACTGAGACCCCACTTGACGTTAGTTACGAGGCGGTCAAACGACTTTTAATCGACGCCTATAATAACTATGAAACTAGCTTTAAAGCTAGTGACAGACTTAAAGAATTTTACTGGGATGGATACATTCGTGCACTCCATCACGTTATTGAAATGGAGGGCCAGTGAGATGCGTAAATCTTTTACTAAGGAGCTGAATCAGGCTATGGGGCTACGTCACCGTCTAGGTCTCGCTTTTTTAGCTTTATTCGCTCCCGGGCGCTTACTAGTCGCAGCCATGGACGGCGTTTTAGCTGCAGTAAACGATCTCGGGGATGCCGAGCTCAAACGTCTCCTACAGGAGCTCCGCGAATGATGGACCCTTATTTCCAGGTTGAAGTGCTTGCTTGGACATTGGATCCCCAGACACTGATCTGGCAAGCAATGCACCAGGACTACAGCGAGCACTACGTCTTCGACGAGGAGCCTCCAACCGAGACTGACGCAGGCGACCTTGTGATCAGGCACCTATTGAAAGGCGGTCGGGGCCACTACGGCCCCTTGGAACACCCCAGCATCTCTTTTGCTGTTGGGGGCTTCCCTCATTCAGTGATGCAACAAGCGCGTACGCATCGTGTTGGCGTGAGCTTTGATGTTCAATCTATGCGCTACACAGGCCAGCGCATTTGCGCTGTGGCTCAGGGGCAGCTCCCCCTCGAGGCAGCTTTTTATCTTCGCCCTGTCGGTGAATACACCAACCGGCAAGGCAAAAAATATTCCTATACCAAGTACCTGCGCGATTGCGATTTAATTGCCTGCCGTAACGCTGCCACCAGGTATGCAAACCAAATAAGCGCAGGCATGTCAGAAGAACACGCAAGGGGAACCTTGCCTTTTGACTATCGCCAGAACTTTGTAGTCAGCTTTTCACTGCGCGCTTTGATGCACTTCTTAGATCTTCGCGCCAAAGCTGACGCACAAGCTGAGATACACACAATGTGCGAGTTACTCATGCCTCAGTTCCAAGCTTGGACACCAGCCCTTGCAGCTTGGTACAGCACCACTCGGTGGGGCAAAGCCCGGTTAGCACCGTGAAAGTAGTAAAGCTGGATCCATGCCCCGAGTGTGTGAAAGCTCGTACTCGTGTTGTGAGTACGCGAACACTGCGTAACGGCACTAGAAAGCGGTGGTTACGCTGCCCCGAGTGCGGCTTCCGTTGGGCGGCTGTTTCAGGCCCTTTACCGTCACCGAAGGCGAAGCCTTTTTTCAGTCGACGCGGTCTTTCCGAGCTCGACATAAAACATATTCTCCTTTCTAGTGAAAGCCCCAAAAAATTAGCTTTACGCTATAAGTGCAGCCGCCAATCCATATCAAGCATTCTTTTAGGGCACACTTTCCCTGAACTACACCCGGATATTCCCCGGCGCGTGCCATCTCGGTCTAAGCCTCGTGTCTTAAGCGGCCCTGCTTGCACATGTTGCATTCATTGGAGCAAAGAAAGCTGCACTTTTGACTTCCCTGAAGCAGCCACAGACCTTATGTTCGCTAAAGACTGTCATTTGTACCAAGAGACCTAGCATGAAATCACCCCGAGTTCAACAACGGCTCGAAAGAGGCTCAGGGTATATCGAAGTTCTCGAGCCCGAGGGGCAAGAGCTGTATTACCGCAGTTGCGCCCGAGGCATGTGTCGCTATTCGAGTGATCTGTGGCAAGCCGAGATTTACCTCGCACAAATGCTCCGTGATTAAAGTCCCGAACTTCAAAGTACCTAGTACTTCTATCCGTTAGTCTGAAGCTATCGGAACTCAAACGAGCGCTATGGTTGATCGTGTTTACGGCTCTGATGGCCTTACTGAACGGCAACGTATTGCTGCCAACTATCTTGCACGCGGGACTACCATTCGCGAGACTGCGCGGAAAATCGGTGTAAGCGAAAAATCGATTTATACCTGGCGGCAACGTTCTGCTGTGCAGCAAGCCATTGCTCGGATACAACAAGACATGCTTTCCGAGACTGGTGGCATGAACATCAGCACGATTCCTGATGCCATTAATGTGCTCGATAGCATTATTAACGACGATGGTGCCCGCGCTGCTGATCGCATTGCTGCAGCACGCACCCTTATGAGTGGGGCACAGGCTTATCAAGAGCGCCGTGTGTTGGAACGGCAGATCCAAGATTTGGAGCGTCAACTTCTACGCCTTACGTCTTACAGCGACCCCGAAGCTGAGGAAGCTTCTACGTCGGACAACGCAGATGCCACAGACACCGAAAACTTCGAGGACACGGACATCTGATGGCGTCTGTATCTGCCCTTCGCAAGCGCGTAGAGCGGCTTCAAGCCGAGCTAGAACGTCGCAAAGCCCGCGCTAACACCTACGAATCGCCGACCCCTTCAAAGCTACCCACAGTTCAAAACTGGCCAGATTTTGCACGCCTCACTTGGATTCGCACGAGTGGGACCGTGGCCCCCTTTAATCCTTATCCATATCAAGAAGACCTAGTCCAAGCGATTAACGCCGCACCCAACATCCTGGTCAACAAATCAAGGCAGACCGGAGTCTCCGAGACTGTATGTAACTACCTACTTTGTCGCGCACAAACGGAACGTGGCTTCGCGGCAGTTATCTTTAGCAAAACACAGCAGGACGCTTCCGAGTTAGGCCGCCGTGTGCGTGCGATGGCCAACAGTTTGCGGGGTGAGACTATCCGCTATCTCACTGACAGCACTACACAGCTGGCGTTTGAGGGTCGAGGAACGCTGTACTTCTTGCCCGCGTCACCTCGCGCCGCTCGTGGTATCCCCAGCTGTTCTGTACTTTTCATGGATGAGGCGGCGTTCCTCGACGGCGCTGCCGAGATTTATCGCGGTGCGATGCCTACGCTTTCGATGGTGGGCGACGACGCCAAAGTAATCGTGGTGTCCACCCCAGACACCGAACTCGACTGGTTTGGCCAGCTTTGGCACTCTGACGAGGGTGACTGGCGCAAGGTCGAGATTCACTACAGCCAGCACCCTATCTACGGCGCCGACCCCGAGTGGGCGCGTAAGACCCGTGAGTCCCGCCGCATGACCCTAGCGGCGTGGAACTCCGAGTATGAACTGCAGTTCGGCGCGACTGACACGCAGGTCTATCCCAATGATTTGATAAATCAAGCGGCTAGGGGTCATTGGCACGAGTGCGGCTCAATAAATCGCAGTTACGTCATCGGTATTGACCCTAACGCTGGAGGCGCTGACTACTTTGTAGCTGTTGTTTTGGACATAACGACCTATCCTTACGAAGTTGTTGGTATGTATCGCGAAAACGGTAAAAGTACTGACTACAGCTTAAAACACGTAAAAACGCTTATCGAAGACTATCTACCCCAGCGTGTTGTCGTCGAGAAACAGGCTATGGGGTCTGTTATTGCGGAAGCGCTTCAGCAAGTCTTACCTCAATACGCAATCGAGACTTTTAATACAAGTCGTTCTTCTAAAATCGTAGCTACTGACCGCATATTGTACTTACTCGAGCGCAACGAGCTCGTATTTCCGCCCGGTATTATTGCCGACGAGCTGCGAGCCTTTCAGCAGCAGGAGAACGGGGTTCGTCAGGCAGTAAATGGAGCGCACGACGATACTGTTATGGCGCTAGCCTTCGCTTGCTCTCTAATTCCAGAAACACCAGCAACAGCAAGCTTTTTCGATAACATTTAACTGGACAAACCATATGAGCTAAGCCGCTACCCAATTTTGGGTCGACTTATTTAGCCATATTTGTATCGCGTGCTCTCGGTAAGGCGACCACCAACTCTGTCGCCTAAACCAAATTCTCCAATCCAGTTCGCTCCCCTTAGCTCGGTTGCACCCAACGCAGCAGCACACGAGATTGGATCGTTCACTACGTCCTCCTCGACTTTTCGGGCGAACATGGTCCAACGTGTTTCCTGGGCAGCCGCAATAAGCACAAAGGGACCCCCAGCTACTGAGGATCCCTTGCTTGAAGCGTAATTTGGCTTGGCGTTTCGTCAGAAGGTACGATCCATCGATGTGATGGTCAACCATTTGCAGTCAGCTGACTACTTCAGATTAACCAGACTGTGTTGACTATGAAATGCTCACATACGTTACCAGATACAAATGTAAGTTACCAGACGCATTAATACGTTACCAGATACTCATATCAGTTACCATTCTCACTTGCATCTGGTAACTGATGCGCATGAGCTTTCGCCATAAACCGCTACGATTGAAACAGCTCCACCGAGCCTACACCTTCAATGGCTACCGAAACACCCGAAACTTACCGGAATGATGGTGCATTAGTTAATGCACTCACGGGGTTAGGTGTGGCGTCTAAAGATAAAACAACAGCCACAAAAGTCGCTTTTCACACTCTTCTAACCGAGGCTGAACTCGAGTCGCTATACACAAGTGGCATACCGCGTCGCTATGTCGACGCTATTTCTGACGAAATTGTGCGACATCGGACCACCGTATCTTTAGGTGAAGAGGCCCCAGAAAACACAGTCCCCGAGTTCGAGCAGTTCCTCCAACGCACCCAGTTCCACCAAGCGTTCTCCGAGGTGGTAAAACTACAACGTCTTTACGGCGGCGCTGGCTTAGTGCTGCTGATTGATGACGGCTCTCAGCCTGAAGAGCCTGTTGACGTTAAACGCATTCGTGCCTTACGCGGTTACATCCCGTTATCTCGGCACGAGCTTATTCCAGAAGATGTTTCTATTACTGATTACTCGCGTCCTTCGCACTACCGCATAACCACGAGTCAACGTTTAACGCCTGATCAAACCAGCGGATATGTCAACATCCGTATTCATCACACCCGCATAGCGCGTTTCGACGGTTTGTATCTGCCATGGAACCTGCGCTCACGCAACACAGGTTGGGGGCAGTCAGTACTGCAGCTTATTTGGGAGGCCTTCAAGCGCTACGAGACCGCAATGTCGGGCCTCGAGTCCATGACCAGCGACTCCGATGTCTTCGTTCATAAGATTCCTGGACTATTCAACCGCATTGCTGCGGGCAACGAGGCTGACCTACGCAAGCGACTAGAGGCAAATAACCTCAGCCGCAGTGTCTACGGCGGCATGGTGGTGGATGTCGAGGAAGACATCAACTTCATTAACCGCGCCCTGAGCAACATCGCTACGGCAACCGACCCCTTTATTAAAGATTTACAAGCTGCGACCGGATGGCCTGCTTCGATCTTGATGGGCGACTCCCCCGGGGGCTTAGGTAAAGAAGGTCGCTACGAGGAGCGCGTGTGGGCTTCCTTGGTGGAGCAGTGGCAGGAGTCTTACTGCCGCACTCCGCTGACAGAGCTGTTTACTTACATCTTTGCTTCGCGTGAGGGACCTACCCGAGGACGTATTCCTGAGTCCTGGTCTGTGAGTTTCCCGTCTGTCTTCACTAGGACAGATAAAGAGCAAGTTGAACTGATGCAGTTAAAAGCTGCTTCCGACATTCAGTATTTGCAATATGGAGTGCTCAATGCACTCGAGGTGCGTTCTTCACGCTTTGGTGGCACCGAGTATGCGATTGACACTACTCTCAACGAGGTCGTCACTGAGCAGTTAGAGGCAAGTGCCGAGGCACAGTTTCAAAGCCAGATGGCGGGCTACAACGCTCAACAGCAAGCAGCGCAGCCACCCGTAGCTCAGGAAGCCGAGAGTGCAGTTCCTTCTGGTGAGGGCGCAGTCGATTTTCAGTTTGATTCGGCTGAAGGCCTACGCATTACAGTCACACATCGCCACGGTGATGTTGTGGCTGGCCCCTTGGTTGGTCCTGATGGACAGCGCATTGATACCAGTGCTTCAGCACCGATTCTCATTATTGGCCCGCACCGCACCCGAACCAGAAAGCTGTACAAAGCACGCTTTTCCTTAGACGGAGAAGTTACTGACGGTCCTTACACAACGGGGTTCAATTCGCTGCGCAACGCCAAGGTTGCGGTCCAGCAGTTTTTTCCCGGTCAGAATGTAGCAGGACTTTCCGCAGTACCTGACTCCGAGGCTGATGTTTTCCGTGCTTACAACGAGGGGTATTGATCAATGACACAACCCAACATCACACCGCAAGGCTTTCGTACTGCGACTTATGTGGAAACCAAGGCTCGGATAGACGCTGCTCGAAGCCGCACTGGTAAGACAAGTCGCCAAGTGACCTGTACGCCCCCCAATGTGAAGTGCGGAGGCCGGTGCATTCCACCCAACTGGGACTGTCGGTTGCAAGGTAAAGGCCCAGATCCGCATCTAAGGGCAGTTCGTACAGATCCCGTAGGTGGCTTGGCCAATATTGAACGCGGCGTTAAGCGCATTGCTAAAGGCGTACGTAAAGGAAGCTTCTCCGAGATCGAAGGCGGCAAGCGCGCCATCGTCCGTGGGGTTGTGAAGGCCACTCCTGGTGACATCCAGCGCAAGAAAAAGCTTCAGGCCAAGCTAGAACGCCATGCTGCAACTGTTGCTGCTGGTCTTGCAGTCGTTGGTTTCGGCTTGTTTAGTCACAACCAGCTGAAGCGGGTTCCTTTTTACCGAGATGGTGTCGGTCGGGAAGTTGATGAGGCAGTAGCGGCTGGCATTAACCGCGTTCTGGATGTAATTCCCGGGATTAGAGGTGCGAGGGTAGAGGGGCGTGCCGCTGGTAGAGCCGCCGCAGCTGATGTCATTGCGCGCACTACAGGTACAGCAGCTCGAGGCCCTAAAGCCTTGAGTGAGGCGGTGCTACTTGGTCCTACACAGCTTGAGCGCCGGGCAACCGAGTACGGCAATGCCAAAGTTCTAGAGAATAAGATTAAAGCGTTAGATATTAGTGCTAAAACCCTCGATGATAATATTACAGGTTGGAGACAAAAAAGTTTAGAGACTTTTTGGGGGACTAAACGTACAAACGCCGCCGGTGCAGGTGATGGGAGCACATTCTCCGAGCCTGCAACACACGAATACCTCTCTCGTCAGTTCGGTTTCAACTTATCGAAAGGTTCCGACGCCACTTATGTACGTCGTTCCGTCGCCACTGCTCTAAGTCGCGAGGCTCGCAACTTGCAAGTGCTTGCACGTCAGCAAGGTGTTGATCTTAAAAATGGTGAAGCCCGGAGCGCTTTTCTCAACCGCCTTGTCGGACCTAGCACGGCTAATTTCCCCGATGATGTACGAGAACGTGCAGTCAACAACCTTGACAAGATTCTCGGTGATGCGCCTCGTACAAAAGGAGCGAGCGTAAGTCGTAAAAATCTTGCAGATAAGATCTATAGCGATACACGGAATGGGTTTGACACTTACTTCGGTCGCATTGCTGATGAAGTCCGTCAAACCCCCGGCGCTGCACTATCACCTGAAGCACGTAGAGCTGGCTATAGCGATTTGCTAAACAGTGCTCGTATCGGACACTCACGCTACTTAGCCAAGAGTCTTGGGAAATCCCAAACCATTGACTCTCGGATGCAAGAGGGACTCAGCAATCTTGTCGCCAAAGAATATTATGCGCGACGCGTCATGGAAGTTCCCACATTTACTGCGACGGATCTCGAGATTCGTCTGGCGGCAACCGAGCTCTCTGGACGCACGATCAGCACTACCACGGAAGGCCTGGCTTATTTACGTAGTAACGGATTCGACCGCTTGACCACCTTACGAGGGCCTGAGACCCGAGTGCGTGCAACGGCACCTAAACCAGACCGCCCTAAACGCCCCGCCCGCCGTCGGTCAATTGCTCAGCAAATTGCTGACTTGATGAGGCAAAAGAACCCTGACGGCACCCCAAGATACGCTACCCGCGAAGCTGCCGAAGCCGAGCTAAAGCGTCGGCGCAAAGATGAACTTCAGCAAGCACGTGTGGATGCTTACTTAGCTGTACGGGAGGATCTGCAGGGAAAGCCCTGTGGCGCCTCGCACATTCCCAAAGCGCATGAATGTCGCAAAGGCGCCGGTGCTGCTCCGACGAAAGCGTCCTCCGAGCGCGACGTAACTAGTGACCGCCTCCGCGCCGCAGCTACTGGTGCCCTTGTCGCAGGGCTGGCCGCTGGCGGCACAGCTTCCTTCCGCAATCGCCAGAACCTGGCGATGGGCGCTATCCGAGGACTATCCAGCGAACAGATTCAGAAAGGTTTAGCCAAAGTTCCGAGCCGTTTTAAGGAGCCTGTCCGCAACCTGGTAGGCCGTACAAAGACTTCTGTGGCCGGCGTCTTGATGGTCTCCAAAGGCAGCAAACTTGTAGACGTGGACAATGCCAACAACATGGCCACGTTCAGCCTCCGCAATGGTGATCTAGTCAGTGTCAGTAACGTAGGCGATGCTCTCGTCATGTTCCGCACGCACCCGAACAACACCATCGACTACGGCGGGGGTGAGACAGCAGGTCGCTATGTGGTTGACTTCACCGTCGATCTACTGCACAAGCAGTCAAAACAGGACCGCAAGCAAGCCTTAGGTATTGCTCGTAAAACCAAGACAATGTTCACAAAGCAGATGTCTTACATTCCAGACAACAGCTTTGTAACTGCTAAAGCCTACAGCTCTGACGGTCTCGGTAACAAACGCGGTAGCATATACCAGAAGTACGGATTCCAGCCAATCGGTGAGATCTCTACTCATTTGTGGGGTATCAAAGCCAAAGGCGAATTCCGTAAGATGAACGAGAGCCAAATCAACAGCCTCGGCTCTATCCTGCGAGAGCAGGAACGGGTCGACTCCCCCGAGGCCGACCGCATCATCGCTCGACGCCAACGTACTGACGCCCTCCCGTTAGGCCTAATACGTGCCACTACCTACCTGGCAGTGAGGGCAGACCTGCGCGACGCCGCCGGATCCGGCAAGCCCTGTGGGGCCTCGCATATTCCGAAGGCCCACACATGCACAAAAGGTGAAGGTCGGACTGTCGCGCAACAGCAGAAGCGCGAGGCCGTACCCCAGGACAAAGAACTTAAGCAGCTGAGTGCGATTGAGAAAGAGATGGATCGCGAACGTGATGGTAAAAAATCACTAAATAGTAGTAGTAAAGTTAATAAGAAAGCAGTTGCAGCGGTACTTGCTATTGGAGCCACGGCTGCTACAGGAGCTTATGTTATTCAGGACATGAAACGTGTGGCTAAAGAGCCCAACATGTTCGCCCCCTCTCCCTCCACGCGCACCATCGCTAAGGCTGCCAAGAAGGAGTTCGATACCAAGAAAAGTGGTACTGCCATGGGCAACTACTACACAAATAAGTCCGGTCTCAAACCAGGCGATGTCGTCTACTACCGCAATGAGAAAGATCCCGCCGCGCACTTCGGCATATATCTAGGCGAAGGCAAGGACGGCAAGGTCCGCGCCGTCATGGCTAACACAAATGAGAAGCGTGCCGGCTTTGTCGACGTGATGGAGCTCGGCACCACCAAGCCTGACTCCAACGACGCTGCTCACTTCATGTTCCCGGTGTTGCAGAAAGCACCTCCACTGAAAGGCGCCAAGGCCCGCACCAACGAGGAAACTGTGCGCCGCGCACTACGCGCTGTTGGCACTGACTACAAATTTTCCCTTACCCGGGACAACTGCGAAGTACTTGCCAATTCCATAGCCTACGATGCCCCGAGATCTCAGCAGCTCGAGCGGTTTAAGCTAGTTACGCGCCGAGTGGCGGACAATACAATCGGTATGAGACAACGTGCAGGTATGGCGATGCGCCGTGCTCGCGGTCAACGCAAAACCAAGGCTCTCACTTCTTCTCAGATCTTGGAGCGCCTTAGCAAAGACGACAATAGCTTTATCACACAAGAAGGCAAAAAGCTAGCTCTTTCTCACTATAATCAATTCTTCGAGAGCACTACTAAGTTTGATGCTGCAGCAGCTATGCCTGCGGGCTTAATCACACCTGAAAAACTGTGGGACCGCATCGAAACTTACGACGACGATAAAAAAGCCATCGCTATGCGCGATTATCTACTCGTACTGCGGTTGGCTCTCGCTACCTAATGCAACTCCTCGAGCGCTACAACAAAGCCCTCCGTATTTCCGAGGATGTAACTGTTTTCCAGCTCAACCGCATCCTCGACCGCAGCTTTAACCGTTTAATCCGTCGCACTCGGGTACAGATCCGCAGTGGCAAACCGGCTGCTGACCGAAACATGGTGCTACTGCAAGAGTTCCGCCAACTTGTACCTGCGTTCAACCCGCAGCACGCGGATGCTTACGACCGAGTACTACGTAGGTTGCTTCGCAATGCACAAGTTAAAGGCAACGCCGTTGCAAAAAGCCTTTTACGTGACATTGCCCCCACACGCCGTCGTATCGATGTCGCAATCCCTATCGAAGCCACGGTGGCTGCAGCCGCTCAAGCCAAGGGTTACCTGCGCCGCCATGGTGAGACCTTCGCCACAACTGCTACCGAGCTCGTCGCACAGGGTATAGCCGAGGGGCGTCCTATTAATGCCATCACAAAAGATCTACGTAGCCGCCTAGACGTTGTTAAGTCGAGAGCGGACGTGATCGCTAGGACCGAAAGCTTACGTGCATACAATGCGGCTAGTAGTCAGTACTACGTAGCTAACGACATCGACCTTGTGATGTGGTACGCCACGAGTGATGACCGCACATGCCCTATCTGTAATGCCCGCGCTGGTCGCATTTACAAGCGCGCAGGTACACAAGCTCCTTGCCATCCGCGTTGCGTGCTAGGTGATACTCCTGTAACGACCGGAACTCTCATCGCGGCGACCCGCTCCTGGTATAGCGGGGACGTCATAACCGTACGAACGGCAGATGGGAGCCGGCTCCGCGTCACCGAGAATCACCCAGTGGCGACTTTGCGGGGGTGGATCCCTGCGCATCAGTTGACTGAGAGCGATGAAATTCTCAGCTACAGCAACGGGGTTCCAAGTAACGGGGGTGACCCGCCAGACTTCGATCACAGCCCAACCACGGCTGAACAGGTATTCGAGTCGCTGAGGGCGGCGAGCCGCGTGCCTACCACTTGCATGGAACCCTCCCCCATGGATTTCCATGGCGAGGGAGCACTCCACCAAGGCAATGTCGAGATTGTATGGGCCAACAGGGAACTGACTTTCAACAGTGAAGCCCTCCAGCCTGAGTGCGCGCATGACATCAATCTCATACGAACTGACGTTGGATTTGGTCTCGTAAACCCTGCGTGCTCGCTTGATTTTCTCTTCCTCTGTGTGAACGCGATGTCGGGCGGCAGCATTGGCATTTTTGACGAGTTGCTGTCTCTCTTCAAAGGAGGTATTAGCCATGCGCACGAGCATGGCCTCCGACCGAGTGCGTGGAGTGATCCCCATATTCTTGAGCCTGTCAACAACGGGGCCGCGCGAACACCCGAAATGCTCCGCCAGTTGCTTGACACTGGCGCCAGCTTCGTAAAGCCGACGAAGGTCGTTCAGATCGATAGAACATCGAGTGCCCATCCCGTACCGGTATATGACTTCACGACGCAAAGTAGCACCTACATCGCTGCAGGATTGTTCGTTCATAACTGTCGCTGCTACCTAGCTCCTTGGGACCCCGAGATCGCAGCTATGGAGCCTAAATACGCCTCTTTGCCACGCTTACATCGTGAAGAAGTGTCCAAGGTTGCAACGATCGGTCCAGCCAATCTCAACAAGGCTGGAGTATTTGAACAATTCGCACCGCAGCCTTTCGATACTCAATAACACAAATTGGTTACGCTATGAGAAGCACACTCCAGGGCCATTATCATGCCTGCCACCGCCCGCCGCGCTAAGTCAGAAGCCTACGAGAAGGGCATCCGCGAAGGCATGGCGATGGCAAAACGCTCTCGCGGTAATAAGCCTACCGAGGAAGAGGAGATGGATATGGACATGAAGCCCGGCCACTCGCGCAAGCGGCGCAAACCGGCCGCCGACGGCTACGGCATGAAGAAGCCCATGGATGGCGGCATGTACGGCAAGAAGCCCATGGATACCGAGTGCGGCTGCGGTAAGAAAAAAGGCCGCAAGTGCGACGGCAATTGCGGTTCGATGCGTAAGCGCAGCGACGCGCTGACCCCGCTGGAGTACCTGACTGCATGTGAGATGGGTATCCAGGACCGCAGCTCTACATATATCCGAGCTCGTTTAGACACCGTAGAGGCCCGCAACGACTTGAAGTGTGGCAAAGGTGCCATCTCCGAGGGCGAAAAGTGTACTAAAGGGCCGGCGCAGAGGGTACAAAGCGCTGGCAACATCAAGCGTGCCGGTAAGACACGCGAAACGCGAATTGTGGCGGCCTACAAAGCTAAGAGAGCACAGGAACCAAGTGTCAGAGACATTAAGCTAGCGGGTAAGAAACGAGAAGCCAGAATCGCTGCCACTTATAAAACCAAAAGGGCTAAGCTTAAAGCTAGCGGAGCTACTAGACAAGAGCTGAGCGCAGCTGACACGAAGACAGCTATGCAGCTAGCTAAGAGCTACGATAACACGTCTGCTCTGCTGAAA
>Ga0070751_1001010_pt1 | contig 16985 bp, 19 predicted proteins | sample VirMetDEL_Aug_28_FD_78514 | JGI IMG/M metagenome (GOLD analysis project Ga0070751, IMG submission 78514) | Aqueous microbial communities from the Delaware River and Bay under freshwater to marine salinity gradient to study organic matter... | ecosystem: Environmental > Aquatic > Marine > Coastal...
GCCCTGTAATATCTTGCAATTCACGGCCTACGGCAACGCCCTGCTTGATGGCGTTATAAGCAGATGTGGCTAGGCCAACGGCTGTAATAGGATCAATCATGTGTCCATGTACCTCGCGGGGCAATAGGCGTCTGGATGTACAACGTACCGTTTATCGTACCATTGACCGTTCTTTCCGCCCGGCGCACCACAGTCGTAGTAGCAGGCTTTATAAAGCTGGGTGCCGTAGTTGTTTACGAAAGTGTGTCCATACCCAACAAAAACAAGAACACACCACATCTCACGGCTCCGCCAACAGCACCAATAACGTATCTAGTAGCCCATAAAGCTTTTGCCTTTTATCGCAGCACCACAACCGCGGGTCATCATTTTACGCGGCGTGTTGGCAAAATCAGTCAAACCGCCAGCTACAGGAGCCGGGGCTGTTTTTCCGTAAGGAATGCGGCCTTGTCCTTTAATGTCGGCGTAACCGACAGCTTTGGGTGGATTGCTCGGCGCAGAGCCGTTAACTTTGATTTTACGATCTTTCATGATTTAACTCCTTTTAAAGACGCTAGTGCGGGGACCAGAAACAAAGTCTTGGTCCGTAATTAAAGAACGAATACCCTCGTCTTGTGCCGGAGGGGTGTAAGGAACATACGGGGTAAACGGACGTATTGAGTTTGTAGGACCCATAGGGGTGCCACTATACGCGCCGTAAGTGCGGCCTTGCACTGGTGTTGTATCAACCGGGGGTTGCGGCGCAGGCGTAAATATGGGGTTAACCGGAGCGGGCGGGGCGACTGGCAAAGGTGGTAAAATATCCGTAGGAGGAGGGGGTAAAATCGTGCCGCCACCACCGTCTTCTTCGCCCATGGCCATGGTCGTTAGGTCACCAAAAGGTGGTTTCTCAGGAATCGGCAAGCCGTCATCCTCTTCGCCCATCGCCATGGTTGTCAGTAGAGGCCCTTCTGGACCGAAAAAGGGATTTGGCGGCCTCGGTAGGTCGGGCTCAATCACACCACCACCGCCATCTTCCTCGCCCATAGCCGCAGTGGTAGCCATGCCGGGAGGAGGCATATCCGGGCCTTGAAACTCGACGCCGCCCTCAGTGTAACCCGGAACCTGATCGGTATAAGTAGGGTTTTCTGCCGCGGCCCCTTGATCGTAAAACTGGGACATGAAACCAGAGTCGTCATTATAATCTTCTAGCTTTGCGTATCTTAAAAACTCAATAGCGTCGTTAGCACCAATTCTGCCATCGTTATTTACGTCATAACGCATGTCCTCGTCACGTAAACCAACGGCCATGTTTAAAACATCTAAAGCCTCTTTGGGAACCATCTGGCCATTGTGTTCAACAAGTTCCACGCCGTCACGCACAAAGGTGTTAGTTTGAGGGACTTCTCCACCCTCGGCATACTTACGCGGATAAGCGTAATTTAAACTCTTGTTCATCATTGCGCTTGCCCCCGCTGTTTAAGTATCTCACGCTCCATGGCCGATTGAATACGAGCCGCGGTCTGTTCTTCCTGAGACTGCAACCGTTGCTGGAATTGCTGACCACGCATTTGCTGGTTCTGTGCGTCCAACTCCAGCTTGGCCTGATCGATCTGCGTATCCGCCTGATCTGCCGCCGCTTTCTGTTGCAACTCTTGCTCTTTAAGCTGAACCAGTGGATCAGGAGCGCCCGCACCCGATAGCTGACCAGACAAGTCTTTAAGCTGTTGCAACCCTTCCGCAATAAACTGAGCCGTCATTTGCTCAACCTGAAGCATTTGCTCCTCGTTCGCAGGCTGACCACCCTGTTGCTGAACTTGCTGCAAATACGCAACTGCCGCTTGCTCGCGGGCCGCGATCTGTACATGCTCCATAACGTGCTTCTGAACAGCAATCGCGACTGGAGGCATATTGCCCACAATCGGAGAAGTCCCAAACAACAAGTGAGCCGTAATGTGTGCCTGATGGTTCTGACCCTCAAACGCCTTCAACGGCAACATGTCTAACGCATTAATATTCTCTTGCGCCGGATCAACAGGCTCATCCGTATCCGCAGGCACAGACTTCAATAACCGGTCCGTATCCGTCACACCCAAAGCGTCATACATATCGCTAAACACTTCGTGCATATTATGAATTTCGGGAGCCTGAGACGCTAACTGCAACTTAGTCTGCGCCAACATAATGCGCTGCGACTGACTAAATACATTCGGATTGCTGACAGGTATAACGTCCACCCGACCATCAAAGTCCTCACGCATAATTGTTTCGTCGCCGCCCGGCACAGAGTAAGGATATTCTTGAGGCAAGCTTTCAGACATGACACGCGCCAAAATCCTAAATTCTTGACGCATCGCATAATGCAAACGCTTATGTACAGCACTCATGACACGCGAGCCTTGCTCCATCATCGCCATGGTTGTGCCAACAGCCGCTTGCTGATTGCCATCCCCAACCTTCAAATCAGTTATCGTTGCGAAACGCTGACCAGCTTGAACCACAAAACCCAACAACTGAAACAGCGTCTGGTCCGGACCCTTGAAAGGCAACGGCATTAGGCTGTCACGAATAGCCCCACCGGGAGCGTCCACGTCGCGGAACTCACCGGGCTGCAACGGTTCATCATCATCTCTGATCCGTAGTCCGCGGGCCTTGAAACCCGCTGGGAGGTTGGACAACGTACCAGCATCAATCAACTGTCGCAGTGCCGAAGTGGCAGTTCGTGACAAACCGCCAATAGTATGGATCAAACCTAAACCATAAAAGCCAAAGCCCGGTAAAAACTTGTAATGCGTAAAGTATTGTATCTTCTTTTTAAGCGTATCTTCCTCGTCCCAGTTCCGACGAACCGCCAAAACCTGACCATTATCCATAGAAAGCGTCACAATATAAGGGACCCGGATGCCCGTAGGCTCCCCGTCATCGTCCACTTCCTCATAACCCTCAAGGTCTAAATCAACGTGACACTCCAAAATCGTGCAATCATAATCAATCGATCCCGGCTCAATACCATCAATTCGATCTATCTCGCCCTCAACACCCGTCACCTCGCGCTGAGATGGAATAACGTCCACGTCATCCAAATAAACGCCCGCAATCTGCCGTTTGCGCAAATCATTCAAAGACATGCGGACAACTTGCGTTATATTAGGACATGTTTCGAGGTCCGCAGTCTCATACGGAACAACCAAATTCTCCGCAGGAACAAACTTACTGACCGCACGGCCCATCGCTTCATCGTAATACGTCTTCTTAAACGTAGAACCCGCAAGCGGTAAATAAAACAACATCTGATCCATGTCAGGAGTGTAATCCTCCATGACATTCGTAATGTAATAATTCATAAATTGACGCACACGCTGCGCTTGGGCAGCCTTCGCCCGCGTCTCTTGGCCCATAACAACAGTCCGAACCGGACCACTAGAGGGCAAAAGCTCATTAAAAGCCTGCGCCTGAAATTGTGTCGCCGCCTCTGCAAGCAAAGGATGTGTCACGCCAGAGGACCCGCGGAAAGGTTGTGTCCGCTCCTCGTAATTAAAGCCCAAAAGCTCCAAACCGCTTGAATACGCGTCTTCCCAATCCTGACGACTGGCCTTGTTCGCGTCGTACTCGCTCAACAACTCGCTCGCTACGCGCTGTAGCTCACGGTCCGGCATCTCTTCCGCCAAATTGGCGTAAAAATTATCGTCAACGCCACGCTGGTCCTGCGGGTCAAAGTCAACCTCAACCCCACCATCGTCCGTCTCATTAATCTCAATCTCTCCGACGTTCTCGGCCTCAACCATCGCCATAACATTGTTCTGGGAGTCCGGTAGCTCAATCTCAAGCTCCGCCTTTAAATCATCCTCATCAAGCTGGGACGGAACATTCCGGTCCATTAAACTGCCTGAATAACCATTTACTTCTTCTTCTGCCATGTAATTCTCCTATCTGACCAACTCAGTAGTTCCTATACTTACGGGGCGAAAACCCAAGAACTTTTCTAGTCGTGTCAAAATATCCTTCCTCGTTGCGAGGGTAATACACGTCCGGACCCTCAGACGGTGATACAAAGTTCCGTGGAGCGCGAGGCTGACCCGCAGCCGGTGTCATACGATCCTCTTCTGTACGGCCCATTATCCTATCTAACTGCTTAAATATCTCAGCGTCAACTGCCGCGGTTAATTCCTCAACCGTAGCGTCCATGCCCGCCTTCTTAAATATTTGCCGACCAATCTCATTGTTCCGTTGATCCATAGCAACGTCCCGAGCATTCTGGCCACCCAACGGAAACGGCGCAAACCGATCCAAAAACTCACTAAAATTACCCGCCGTCTCCGCAGTCTCCGGGCCATACTCCAAAGACGTAACCGCAGAACCAAGCATGTGACCACGCGCATCCTCTAACTCAGGGTACGTCGGCATATCTCGACGGTCCTCGGGCCGCGCATGACGGACTTCTTCAGAATAATCCAAATCAGTAGGTATCACTCGCTCGCCCGTCTCCTCGTCAAAAACGCTCGGATAGCCGTACTCGTCAATTAAAGTTTCCATAAATTCAGGGGAGGTGCCCCCAATACGACCAGACTCGCGAATGCCGTCCGTTACATCCTTACCACGAATTTTATCCATGATAAGGGACCCTAGACCCCTTTCTTCGCGCATATAGGTGTCTTCGTAAGCACGGCGTTTCATCTCAGCACGTTCTGCTTCGGTGAAAGAAGGCATAGGACCAACACCATACTCAGTCTCATAGGCCTGCCTGCGCATCTCCGCGTCAGGGTCATCGCCCACGGGGCCCCGCAAAGGTGCAAATTGTGGCATAGGACTTTGTGCGCCGGGAGCCGTGCCGCGTAACGTGTCATCCAAATACATAGGGCTGCCGCCCTCTTCGAAATACATCACGTCATCAAAGCCGCCCGCCCCAAGATTTACCGCAGTCCCATACATCTAGCCGCCTTTCGTCTAATAATACATTCGCACTCTAGCAGAGTTTTCCGCATCTTCCCAGTCATCTGTTGGTAATTGTACAAAATTACCTTGTCTATAGCGCATAAGAGCCTGTGTCATACTATCCACCAAGTCGTCATGCTCCCCATTCGGAAACGCCGCAACCTCCTCAATTAACTCCTCCGCCCACATCTCGTCAGGAGCCCAAACCATCCCAGCCTCAAATAACGGCGCTATACTATGCGCCCGAGTTACCTTGTCATTACCACGACTTGGCGTAAAATTCACCACCGGAATGCCCATGTTCCGTAATTCCTGCGTCAAAGGCAAACCACTCGCCTTCGCCTCAATAATTACCGTGTCAGGTTCCCAAAACTGATAACTCTCTAAAGCCTCACCCTTCAATTCAGGAAAATCCCAACGCCCCTTCTTAACATCCAACAAAATTAAATTAGGACCCGAACCACCCTCATTAGGATAAAATACACCCCACGTCGTAATCGCAGAATAATCCGCAGTCTCGCGCTTGGAAAAAGCAGTATCATAACTCTGTATCACAAACTCTAACTGCGGAACCTTCTCCTGATCCCAAACACGCCACCACTCGCGCTTGATAATCGTATTCTCCTCACCCGTCGGATTCTGCTGATACTGCGCATTCCACTTGCTCGGAGGAATAGACGACTTAACCGCAGTCAAATCCTCCAAACTCCAATACTCCGGCCAACAAGAAGTGCCATCCTCAAATATTGCAGGTAACTCAACAACCTCCCACTGATCCGCAGAAGGGTCCTTCGCTTGCGCCCGAAGCAACTGACCCGTCATGTCCTTCTCAGACCACCGAGTCTGAACCAAAACAATAGAACCACCCGGCTGTAAACGCTGCCGAGGACCACCCGTATACCAATCCCAAGCATCGTCAAAACCCGTGTTGCTCATCGCAGTCTGCTCCGAATGAGGATCGTCAATAATAATTAAATCACCACCACGTCCCGCCAAGTTCGAACCAACACCAACAGCGTAATACATCCCACCACTGCTCGTGTCCCACCGACCACTCGCCTTGCTGTCCGAAGCCAAATTCACACCCGGAAACACATCCTTGAAATCATCACTCTCAATCAAGTTCTTCGTCTTACGACCAAAGTTAACCGCTAACTCCGTCGTGTGCGTCGCCTGAATAATCTTCATCTTCGGATTACGGCCCATCATCCAAGCCGGAAACAAATAAGACGCAAACTCACTCTTCGTGTGCCGCGGTGCCATGTTAATAATAAGTCGCTTTAGGTCACCATTTGCGACCCTTTCCAACTTTTCGGCAATGATCTTATGATGACGGCCCGCGATAAAGTCAGGCCAAACAGTTTTAACAAAAACTAAAAAATCATTTTGGCATTTCTCGTTCTTCATGATCTGCGCCAAACGCAATTCAAGCTTGAGCTTTTTGTCTTCTAACATGGAGTTTTGGGCTACATTCATGGGGGACCCTATCTAACTTTTGGTACGCAGTTCACGGCCAATGTTTCACGTGAAACATATGCGATATTAAGGGGTATTATAGGACAGTTAACGCCCGTTGGAAATAACTAATGAATATTTGTGAGAAACATGGCCCAAGCCTCCGATAGGAAGACCACGCGCCGCGGCGCGAAAAAAGCGGCCTGCGGCCTAAAAATCACGGCCTTTGACCCGATCTGGAAGGGACCCGGCGCGATAAAAAAGGCGCATCAAACGCGGCCCGGGGATCGCGGCCCGGGGACATCGGCCCGCTAACTTTTGCCCGGGGGGCTCGGTTAACTGGCACCGGCTGCGCGTTAACTTTCACCGGCTGGGGATCGCTAACCGTCACCGGCTGGGCCCGGTCCGGCCGCCGGGGATCGCGGCCCGGTAGGTTTCGCCCATGGGGCGCGGGCCTTGGCCCGGCTTGTTTCACTATTTAACCCTGCGCAAAAGAAAAGGGCCGCACAATGGCGGCCCTCGCTGGGTGGGTGGGGTTGCTGGGCGGTTAGGCTAGATCGACAGAGACCACGATTTCCCCGTCTCGCACCATGTCTCGCACTTCGTCGCGGATTGTGTCGGCGGGGTCTTCGACGCGCTCTAGCCGGTCATCAAGGTCCGTTATGCGGTCACTTAAATCATCTATTGCCGTCGCGTCTTTTAGTTCCTGCTCAATCATCTTTTGCAATTCCGGGCGGATGATGGCCAGCAAGGCGGCGGCGGCTTCGTCGCGCTGGGTGCGGATGCTTTGAATTTCACCGCTCATTTGGTGGGTGTTACGTTCCAGCCCCTCCGCATAGTCGCGCAGGTTTTTGAGATCATGCGCGGCGTTTAATACGTCCGCCTTTATGCGGTCCGCCATAACTTCGGTTGCCATTGCGTGTAAGGTGTCGGGGTTTGTTTTCAGTTCAATCATGTTTTCTACTCCATAGAAAAGGGTTAACGCGGCTTGCCCGCCGCTATGCGATAATATGCGCTAATTTAATAGAAAGTAAAGGGGGCACAAAAAAGGCCCGCACAAAGGCGGGCCGGTGTCTTATTGTATGGGCTGGGGATTAATCAAAACGGGCGATTTTATACGGCCCATCCAATCCGATGCGGACCGCCGCGACGCCGTAGTCATAAACGTAACAGAAAACGCGCCCTTCAAAACCGAACCGGGCCAGCGGTGCAAGTGGTGCGTCTTCGTCGTTGTCCGCCTGATATGTCCCGTTGTGGTCCAGCGATCCCGTCCAAGGATAAGACCCAAACCCGCCGAATTGATATGCGTTATCCATACCGGCGCAAACGTTATCCAGCGTCAAACCGGTTTCGCTATCTTTTGCAAAGTGGCAGGCCTCAAGGAAAAAATCGGGGATGATCCCGCAAGCTTCAATTAGATCGTCGGGACGGTTGCGCCCGGTGTCTACATCCTTGGCCGGATTTAAAACGCGATCTAAAAGAATGTCAGACGCCCGGAAATTTAGCTGCAAAATATTAGTCATATTATTTACTCCATAGGTTAAGTTAACGCGGCTTGCCCGCCGCATGTGGGATAATATGCGATTAATTTAATTAAAAGTAAACCCCCACAAAAAAGGGCCGCACAATGGCGGCCCCGGGTCTTATTATATAGCGGCGGGTTATGCGGTCACTTTATCCAGCAACGCGCCCGCCTTACGTTCAACTTCAATCCGCGCATCTTGATGGGGCACGTCGCGGGCAATCGCTGTTATCGCTTGCGCTGCATCCCACACGGTTTCAACGGGGCGGCCCTCTTCGGTCAAGTGGCGGGCGCTTGCTGCCCGCGCCATGCGTCCAGATAAACCGGCGCGCTTTGTCAGAAAATCCAAACGATCCTCATCCGTTTTAGCAATGCGGGCATCTTTGGCGGCTTGCACACCTTCCACAAAAGAATGCGTTGAACCGTTCGCAAAAGATTGCAACGCGGGGCGGGCCTCCATTGCAAAACGATCAGGCGCAAATTTAGTATGGCGGATTTTAATCTCATGAAAGTTTTCCACGCCCCACAAATTTCGATTCATGCAAACGCCGCGCAAATACATTGCAGCGATCCCGGCGGTTTTGCTGCCGGTTTCACTGTTCCACGCATAAAACCCGCGAAACATCAAATCAGGCTCACCGTTTGGAAGTTTTCCGACTTCAATCGGGTTGCGGTCATCCACAAGGAAAACAAAAACATCACGATCCGACGCGAAAAGGGTGGTGGTATCCATAGTGACGGGCACTTCCGGATCATAAACGGCCATGCCGTTGCGGCTGCCGGTCATCATCCCGGGCACTTTCCAGCGGCCGCCACTTTCATCAATCAAGTTTTTGATAGGCTCTAATATTTCCCAGTCAAAAATCCGGCCATAGTCTGGACCGGTTGCGGCCCGCAATTCACCGCCCTGCGCTTGATGTCCGTAAACCTTAATCAACTCCTTGCCCCGGTTATACTTCAAACCCCATTGGATACAGTCCGCCGCAATAGGTGCAGGCAAGTCGCGCAGATATCCCGCGGGTGCGCCTGCTAATTGTGATAGCTGGCCAAAACTCCAATTGGTGGGGGTGTTATTATGCTCGCGGCGATTGTCATCCGTATATTCGACAAAGATATTTCCCCGGCTAGGGTTTTCTTCGTCAAAATCTCCGATGATTTTAACCTTGTGCGTGTCAACGGTGCGGCTTGTCATGCGCTGCGAATCAATCTTTTTGTGCGCCAGCATATCGTCAAGCGTCAAAAACTTTTGATCGTCGGGACGGTTAAACCATTGTGATGAAACGGCACTGTTTCCGATACCATGCGCGAAGGCGTTTGTGGTGTAAGTCATGTTATTAATCTCCGTAAAAGTTAAAAAGAGCGGACCTTTGCCCGGCCCGCTCTTATAATCTCGCATAAACCTGCATATGATTGCAAGCTTTATTTTCTAAAAAGTTATTCCGCCCCAATATCGCCCGCAACATGGTGCCGCACAATAGAACGCGGCGGCAGGCCTTTAACAAACCGCAAAAGCTTTTCCCCGTCGGTTTCATCCGGCTGCGCACCGTTTGCAGTATCATCCCACCATATCCGGCAATTACCGGCGTCCGCATAGCATCCGCCCTTAACGGTTAAATCCGCGGCTTTTCTTTTGCTGGGCCCATGCGCAGTAAATCCAATAATAAAATTGCGATCTAATCGGGCGCAAAGTGGATCACCGTTTCCACAATCTGCGCAGGATATATCCCGGATTTCTGCCGGACACCGCACAATCTTTGTATCAAAAGGGGCGGACTGGGTTTTGCGGCCCTGCCAATAATCCTCACGCACGACTAGGACAGAGGGAACACCGTTATAAATTGACGCCGCTGCCGCTGCGGGGCTTTCGGTTGAAAAGTTTATGACGGTCTTGCCCTCTTTTAATTTTTTGCCCCAGCCAAAAACATTTGGATCAAAATGCGAGTAAGTAAATGAAACACCTTTGGCCGGTTTTGCATCCAGCAACGCGTCAAGGTAATCGGCGTCAATCTTTTCGGTGCCTTTTCCGCTGCAATTCATTTTGCACGTGGTCGGGCAGGTCCCGTATTTCTCCCCGGTGCCCGCTCTATATGTTACCGCAATGCCCTTTGTTTTTTTGGCGCGGCTTAATTCAACAGTCTTTAACATGGTTTGCCCTCCGTAATGTATGCGACTTATCCCATACTATAGCGCAATAAAAAACCCGGCGTCAACCGGGTTTAATTTTATTATTTTTTACGTCGTTTGGGCGGATCTTTTAAATCGTCAACCGCGTCTTTTCCATAAAGTATTTTATAGAGCAATTCTAAAAGAAACATTTAACCCCAATCCTTTTGCCCGCCGTCGGCTTCCCCATCGGCATAACCTGCATGATAAGCCTTTAATTCAGACGGAGTTAAATCCGTCACGCAGGTCGCGCAGTTCCTAGTGCTTGTTCCGCCCGTAAAGTAATGAGGATCAACCGGTCGGTTATACCAATAGTCTGCCCGCCCGCGATCATATGGACCACCGTGTCTTTCATCATGTTTCATAATAATCTCCATAGTTAGTTAGGTCTAAGATATTATGCGATCATATGGGAGAAATCAAGCTCATTATTTTATCCCAGTCAAAATCCCCGTCGGACGAATAGACCGGTGCAACCTTCAGGCCTTCCATCTTTAAATCCATTGCGTCCTTGCCGTGGTACAAATAGATCATTTGCGGCTTTGTTTTGGTTTGCAGCTTACGGACCAAAACCCAAACGCTGGCATGACTGTGCGTTGTAAGCCAAGCGACTTGATGAGGTCGCAGGTCCACTGCGTTTCCAGAAGTCGCCTTTAATTCTACAAAATGAAACTTACCGGTTTCATCGCAGCATAAAACATCTGGGATGCCCGGCATGGCCCATGTTTCAATTCGGGTACTTTTCCATGTTCTCGGGCTCTTTTGCATCCCAGTCTTCATCAGCCTCCAAAAGTCGGCCTCGCGCTTTGTCGCGGTTCTGGGGATTGCTCTCTCCTTCGGGAGTAACGTCGATAGTGATCGGGGCATAACTTTGTTTAATCTCCTTCAGAGCGTTCAGCACTTCGTCCTTGCTCATCGAATCGATACTGCCATGACGGATTTCTGATTTGCTCACATAAATATCGCCTTGCGCTTGCCCCCGCCGATATTCTGCTTGAACGGCTGCCGAATAGGCTCCGTTGGTTAACGCTGCATCGCGGATGGTTTGAAGGTCGCGCAGATGCCGCTGGTAATTCACGCCAAACTTTTCATCAAGCTCGGCGCGATACGATTGTATAGCTGCCACCACATGGGGACAGATATTGGGATTAGTCATTTCATAAGCTCGGGTATGTGCTGATCCTGCCGGGTATCCTGCATTAATTGCAGCTTCCCGCATAGTGATCTGGCCATCCTTTGATACAAGCTCTTTTACAAAAAGCTCCTGCCGCCTAGTCAGGACCGCAGCTTTTGTTGATTTAGGTCGCCCGCCTTTTTTAGTTTTAGCGGGAGGGTTTGATTTAGCTTTCGACGCCATAGCAGTATCCTAGTTATTTGCAGATACTTTAACCCTAAAACAAGCCTCTTGTATATATAGCTACAAAAATAAAAAAAAAATAAAAAACTTTTCAGACCCCCTTAACGCACTTCTGCCCCTTACGGTTACACAAACTCTGGTTACGTTACATTTTTAAAAACTACTTTGTGTTACTTCTAAGTCCCTATATATAAAGAACAAAACACCCAAAGTTACACGGTTACACCGGTTACGCCTATTTTTACAAAAAATATTTATTTTTATTTCTGGCTCTATATATAAGGGAACGCGTTTATTTGTAACCGCACCGTGGGCCGCGGGCCTCGGTCTTTATTAGAACGGCGGTTCTTCTCCATCCTGTTTTGGTTTCCAAGGCTCGTGTGCCGTGGGCTTTGAGGAGGGTAAGGTGTTCTTGGGTTTTGGTTCGAGGACGCCGATACGTTTAAGCTCGGCGTCCAGATGTGGTGGAAGGTTCACCAGTTGGGTCCGAAGACTTTGGCGAATATTTCATTAAGCATGATTTCGATTTCGAGGTCGGTCATTTTTTTCATGATACGAAGCTCGACACGATTGCTGCGGCTGCGCCTGCAACGATTGCGGTAACGACGGCCCGGACTAGCAGTTTATGTCGGACGTACCATGGCTCGTGGTTCACGTCTTTCCAGACGTTATTTTCGAAGAGTGTATCGTGGGTTGTATTGAAGTCCACGGCTTCGGCCATACCGATTTCTTGGTGGGATGGTTTGCTGAACGTTTTGTTTGAGGCGGCGTACTTTTCTACTTCTGATTCTTTAAAGTGACGTACCCCTTTGACCATTTTTCCTTTTGGAAAGGGCATTGGGTTATTTTTGGTTGTTACTTTTTTGATATGGTATTCCAATTTTGGTGCCTTGATGCTGTATTTCAAACAGATTTCTTTTTTGGTGAGTGTCTTTGACATGATTATCTCCATAGTTAGGTGGGATTACTATATGGGATATTATGCGCTAGTGTCAAGCTTCAGTGTATTTCGTCGGAACCGCGGTGGTTTTGCTGTTTGATTTGCATTTCTTCTGCATTGACGGTTGCGTTGTGGATGCAGGAGGACAGGACTTTCATGGCGGTATCATTATCGGGGGCGAGGGACATGAGCGCGGTGAGTGTTTGCGTAAGCATTCCCCCGATAGCTGCGCCCATGTTCATATCGTTTGCGGTCATTTCTTGGATAAGTTCATGAGCGCATTCCATTGACCAAAAGAAGTCATCTTTTATTTCGTCTTCGACTTCTTGTAGCGAGGATGGCTTCATTTAATCTTTCCGAGGCAGATCATATCTTTTGACATAATCACGAACAGTACGGAGCAAGATGCCCGTCATGGTCGCAATTTCTTGGTCTGTTATGTTTTTCAGTTTCATATTATTGATTATCTTAGCCTTGTCGGGCAGTTTTTTAAAGTCTGTTTTTGGTCGGCCGCCTTTGTTGCCAGATTGTTTGCCACCATCCCATGCGGCGCGTTGTCCTAAATCAGATTTTAGTTTTGGATTTATGGCGTGGTCAAACTTCAATTGCTTGATCCACGCTTCGCGGTACAGGTCCTGATATTCAGGAGAATCGGGGGTCAGTTTCATTTTTTGGCCTCCCATGTGTCCACCTCCGCGTACCAATTGCCGGTGCGGCCGCTTTCTTTTACTTGGACGTTAATCCAATCGCCGTCTTTTTCGGACAGCCACGCGATCAGGTCTTCGCGTTTTATGCTAAGATTGCACTTAACGAAGTCAGGCGCTTTCTCGTTTGGTTTCTTGGCCATCAGGCCGTTAACAAAATCAGGCATTTTTCCCTCCTTAAAAAAGATACCCCCAGCCGCGGGCAAGCAACTGGGGGTGGTTTTACTACGGAGTGCAACATGTCGTTACAGCACCTACTTTACACAGAGATATGGGATAAGCAACACTTAATCGCATATTTCCTTTGGAAACTCGGCGGTTTTGGGGTCGTCTATAATTGTTAAAGTACATGTCTTACAAACCCGAACAAGTTTTTCTTCTGTCTTTTCCGTTACCTGAAGCACTTGTTCGCACTTCGGACAGCGGTTTTTCATAAGTCGTTTGTGAAACGAATTATTACTTTGATACGAGATTGTCATCCGCAACCACCGTTTCGTTGGATTTCTTTACGAGAGCGCGTTCGAATTTATACCAATCAAAAACCACGCGGAGTTGTCCCCCGATTGTTCTGCCTTCTGTTTTAGACAGTTCTTTTATTTCTTCGTACACTTCGCGTGGTACGAGGACACTTTTCCAGCGTGTGGTATCCATTTTTTATCTCCAAGTCCCGCTTTGTCTAGGATATTATAGGAGAATATGCAAGAATGCAAGAAAAAGGGGGATATAATGAGTTTTGTTTTGTTTGGTCAAATGGATGATCCTAATATCGCAGCGTTGCGTCCGCATTTCGATTTGTTTCTGGATCAGGCCGAAGACTACACGTGGGACATAAATACAAATACTCTTGTTTATTGTGACGAACCGGTTAACATGCGCGGGTTTTTTGGCAGGGCCAACGTGTTCACAGAAAACACGCATCAACGTTTCAACAATTGGCATCTTATGGCGAATTACTTGGACGCTAACTCGCATGTGTCTCGTTATAACAGGCGTTATAACCATGGCACACCTATCAAAGCTTCTAACTTGCGTCGGGCCATGGCCGCGGGCCTTGCGATACCGCGCACGATCATTGGTAAGGGGCCTTTGGAGGGCGATTGCATTGTCAAACCGCTTACGGGCGGACAGCATTGCCAATCCGGTAATGAATCGATGTACACGGGAATCATACAGCACCGCATAGCAGGGAATAATCGGCGTTTGTTTCTTATCGGAAACCAGCACTTTGGTTTCAGGTTAGATACGACGGAGCTAGATTACCGGGACGATCCCCACACAAAGGTTTCGGTGGAACATTTTCCGCAGGATGAGGTCGATAAAGTAAGAACCGTGGCGCGTGGGCTGGGGTTAACCTTTTGCGCGGCGGATTTCATGGACGATATATTTTTGGAGGTGAACAGCGGCCCTATGTTCGCGGCCTTTGATGCGGTTGTTTACGGAGCCCTTGCGAAGGCTATTCGTGCAGAGTTAAAATAAAAAACCCCCAACCGTTGCAGTGCGAAACCTAGCCGGGTTGGGGGCAGTTAGACAAGGGCCACAGGCGTAGCCGTGTCGAGCAGGAAAGAGAGCCTACATGGACTCGCCCCAAGACGGTCCCATTTCAACATCACATTTACTCGGGACCTCCAGAGGAAGAACATTCTCCATAATCTTAGCTATTTCATTAGCTTCGTCAACATTTTTTACAGACATGGCGATTTCGTCATGAATTTGGATAAGCGGGAGGTGGCCTTGTTTGTACAGAGCAACCATCGCTTTTTTGGTCATGTCCGCGGCGGACGCTTGGATGAGCCTGTTCAAAGCTTTGTAGGTGTATGCCCTTTTAAGACGCGTAGTGGGCCCGTAGGTGGACACAGCTTCCCGGTAAGGCAGTGCTTTGTTCATTGCGAACGTGTCGGGTTCCCACATGTCAAACCTGCACTTACGGCCTCCCAGTGAGCGCAGAGCGCCTGCCGACGATTTCTCGTTTAACCTGTTCATAACGCCGGTCATCAGTCCTTTTACGAAGGGAACGCGATCATGGTATTGTTTGACCAGCTTCTTGGCTTCTTCGACAGGAATGTCCAAGCTTTCCGCCATTTTGTTTACGCCCATGCCATACATCAGACCGAGGTTAATGGTCTTTGCTTGCTTACGTGGAATGTTTGTCATCTCGGCAACCATGGTATGGAAGTCTGTTCCGGGGTCCGTGTTGTATGCTTCAACAAACTCGGCTGCGCCATCCAGAGGGATGCCGCGTGTTTTGCCATAAACGTGAGCGTAGTGAACCAAGATGCGTGGTTCTTGTTGCGAGTAGTCGATGGCGGCCCATTGGTCACCTTCTTCTGGCAGGAACAGACTGCGGATCATGGGACCTAGTTCTGGATCGCGGGCCGGGATTTGTTGCAGGTTGGGGTTGGACATTGAAATTCTACCGCTAACGGTGCCCCCATCGTCTGACCGGATTTGGTTTATGTGCGAATGTATGCGTCCGTCTGTGCGGCAATGCTTCATAATTGTGTTGATAAAGGTGCCTGACGTTTTATTCAGGTTCCGCGCTTCGACAACCAGCTTTGCCACGGGGTGCGGGTTTTCGTTTAGGAACTGTTTGGTAAACGACGGAGCGCCTTTTTCTGTTTTGGGATATGCTATGTCGAGCTTATCGAAAGCCTTGGACAGCGATTGCGCGGCCCATATTTCCACATCTGTTCCCGTGATGCGTTTAACTTCCTTCATGACTTCTTTTTCGCGCTTGAGGAGCATGTCCTTGGTCCGCTCCACGCGGTTCACGTCTATGCGAACGCCACGCATTGTCATGTCCACAAGGCACGGTAGGAGGTCGAGTTCTGTGTTAGCTATGTCCCATAGGTCTTCTTTACCCAACAGGGTAGAAAAGTAATTCCAAAGCTCCAGCGTAAGTACGGCATCTACCTCGGCATATGGGCCGACATACATAGCGGGCATTTTCCACATCTCGGCTTTTGGATCGACACCAAACTCCCGAGCGGCTTCAACCAGCGCCTTTTCTGATTTGGTTTTGCCTAAATGTTCGTAGGCCAGAGCGTTGAGACTGTAACTGAACCGGTTTTCATCAAGCAGAGAGGCGACAAGCATTGTATCGATTATGCGGCCGTTGACCGTGAAGCCCATCTGTTTAATCCAGCCCAAGTCATATTGAGCATTGTGCATGATCTTATCGGCAGGGCATTCAAAGACTTTGCGCAGCCATTTATTGACTTGTTTTTCGTCCAGATTTCCGCCGCCGAAGTGTCGTATAGGAATGTAGCCTGACCACCCGTCTACTGCTACGGCATACCCCACGACTTCCCCGTCCCCGGTGGGCCACCCGGGCCCGTTTTTCTTTAAGTTAGGGTCACGGGTTTCGACATCAATCGCAATCTTTGATGCGCTTGTGATGTCCGGTAACTCAAGGGGTGGGACCCATTCACTTTTTGGAGCGAACATTGCCATTTGCAGATTTGCCATTATTTATTTCCTCAATGATTTTATTTACGGGGCGGGCATCTCTCTCGACGAATTCCGCTCCCAAACCGGTGTATCCGGCTTTATCTATCCATGAATCCTCATGGTCTATTGTTTCTATCAGACGACTTGTTTTAACCCAGTCCATCATCAACGTGACGTGGGACGGGGTCACATGACCGTGACTTGTAAGAGCCCCGCGTATGATGACGTTCCAACCATCCGCGATACGAGCATGATTATCGTAAGCATCGCCGTAATCTTTGGCCCGGTCCCCGTTAATCAGGGATTTTGCTGCATCCAGCACTTCATCTCGTTTCATCTAATCCTCCAACAAATCTTGACCAAGAGGTTTAACAGATAATTCACGCCGCCAGCGGCGAGCCGTCCCCGTTTCCCAATCATACGGGTCCCACTTAGGGTTCTTAACATCCATATACCCCAAATCAGACGCAACCTTGCGCATCTTCC
>Ga0070751_1001011_pt1 | contig 16979 bp, 15 predicted proteins | sample VirMetDEL_Aug_28_FD_78514 | JGI IMG/M metagenome (GOLD analysis project Ga0070751, IMG submission 78514) | Aqueous microbial communities from the Delaware River and Bay under freshwater to marine salinity gradient to study organic matter... | ecosystem: Environmental > Aquatic > Marine > Coastal...
TATGAAGTGTTTGTCAATCTATAATGACAGATACAGAAAATCCAAAAGAGATGCCTGTATTGAGAGACTAGGAAACAAGTGTCAGGATTGTAATAAGACCTATCCTGCTGTTTGTTATGACTTCCACCACATTGATGAAAATAAAGATGACAATGTGGCTGATTTGATTAGGAACAATAAGAAACTTGAAACAATCTTTGAAGAGGTTGACAAGTGTGTTCTGTTGTGTTCTAATTGTCATAGACAAAGACACTTCGCATAAAAAAAGGAGACCTTAAGGTCTCCTCTGAATGAAGTTGACGTAAGACTTACATCAAGTTCTTGACGGCCACACGACGATAGTAGCGGTTACTATTAACACGAAGACGACCCAGACCTTGGGTTGTACCCTCGGCGAAAGGATTAGCCACCATGCCATAACGTGTCTTGAATCCAATTTTCGGCTGGAACGTATCTTCCCCAACGGCTCTCACCATCTGGAGTGGGACATATGGGCAATAAAACAGACCAGCGTCATAAGGAGAAGAACCCTTATAACCAACCACATAATACTGATTACCAGAGTTGGTAGCAGTGTTGCCATCAGCCAGGTTAGCTGCATAAGGATCAATGTAGACCCGGAACTTACCGTTGATGGTTCCTGCGAAGGTGTTACCAGTATCGTCAACGTTGAGGTTGGCGTTCAGTGCTGGAGTGTAATCCAGAATGCCAGCCATCGTAAGAGCGGAAGCAACGTCTGCGGAACACAGAACCATGTTGCCCTTCCCTCTACGAGTCCGTTGGGCGATTGCGTTAGCGTCTCTTTCGATCTGGAACAGAAGTCCTTTGAACTTCTCAACAGACCAACGACCGTTGGAGTCAACATCGAGGTCGAACACACCAGCGGTTGCGGTGTTGGAGACAGCGCCTTGTTCAGCGATCTTGTAGATTGTACGGATCACTTCACGGTTGATCTCAGCCAGGATCTCAGTGGAGAGGATGTTGGCGAGTTCAGCCTCAGCGTTCAGACCGTGGATTGCCTTGAGGTCCTGAGCCAACTCCAAGGAGTACTCAGCCTTCAGGGCTCTCGACTTAGCGGTCACAGTGACTTTCTCGATCGAGAAGGCCATCTGGTTGAACTGGTTGGCTGCGCCATTACCCAGGTTCTCAGAGTCACCAGTGACCATACCTTCACCGACGTTGTAACCAGCCGAAGAGGCGGTTCCAACAGGGTTCAGAACGGAGGGGTTGGTTCCAGACTGAGAAGTGGTACCCAAACCTGCGGGTTGATCGGAGAAACCAGCGGTGAGAGAATCACCACTGTTCTGACCAGAGAATGCAGAATCTACTTCATTGTAGAATGTCTCATCACCAGACTGAGAATCGTAGCGGGATCTCATCGCGAAGATGAGTCCAGTTGGTCCGTTCATAGGTTGAACACCAGCCAGGTCATAAGCGACCAGGTTGGGCATCGAACGTCTGATCAACGAGATCAGAACGGGGTCGAAACCTGCGACAGGACCAGCAGCGGCAGCACCAGCACCATAACCACCAGAAGCACCAGCAGCGTTAGCGCTGTTGGTGGGTGATTCCATTAGGTTGATGCCGCTGTTAAATGCGGTTTCCTCACGGAGGAACTTTTCTTGGTTTTCGAGCAGGACAGCGGTGACAGCTCTTCTATGACTATCTTTGATAGGATCAAGACCCTCATAGTCGAGAAGGGGACTCCACTTTTCCTGCAGATGCTCGGATTGGAACATTTGCTTTTACCTTTGTTTTACGTTTGAACTTATAAAATCAGTTGGACTTAAACGCACCCAGTGCCTTAAGATAAGAATCCATAGAACCAGTCATTGGTTCAGGAGTGCTATCCACACCCTCAGAGAGGGTTTGTTGAGTGGGTTTAGCTGCGGGAGTTGGTCTGGAGAAGTATGACTCCTTCAGGGTCTCCAGCTTTTCACGATATTCTTCTTCACTTTCAAACTCAACACTTTCGGCAAGTGAAGCGAGCTTCTCTTTCTGAGTGGCAGCGAGGCCCTCAGAGACAGATTCGAGAATGTGATCAGAAACAGACTCTGCGAGTCTTCTATTCAGACCAATGTTCTTCTCGATTTGCTCATTGAGTTTTGTCTCCATATCATCAAGTTTTTCCACCATACTCTCAAGGACATCATATTTCTCTTCAGGGATAGTTACATAATGTTCTTCAAAAAGTCCCTTCATTCCAGTTAGGAAGGACTCTGTCATTTCTGTCTTGAGACCATGCTCGATAGCGAGTTCGTTTTCGGTCATCCACTCATCGCAGACATATTCAAGATAAGAATCAACTCTTTCAACAAGAGTTTCCTTCATACCTTCGACTGCTTCTTCGAGCCGTTGCTCGTATTGGATTTCCATTGTCTCTTGGATCTCTTGAATCTTAGCTCCAAGAGCTGCCTCGAAGATGACCCTTGCTTTCTCTTTGAATTCTTCAGAAAGATCCTCTCCACCGAGAAGTGCATTCACATCTTCTTCGATGTTGATTTCATCTTCAAGTTGTTCCTCTTCGGCCACAACTTCTTCTTCTTCGAGAACTTCTTCTTCGTACTCTTCCTCTTCCTTAGCCACTTTCTTCATTGGCTCAGGGGGCTTAGCACCTTTATTGACTACGTCGTGAACGGTTTTAATCTTAGGCTCACGAATCTTAGCCGAATCATTATCTGGTTTATAATTCTCGGGAGTGGGTCCTCCCAGATCCTCATAAGAACCAGACTGACCAGGAGTGTTTCCTGAAAGATGCGGCATAGGATCGCCAGGCTTAGCGTTCGCGTTCACAGCAGTTTTAGATTGCTCCATTTCTTGTAGATCTCCACGAGACATTTTGAACTCTCCAGTTTTACCTAGTATCTGTTATATTTATTTATCAAATTTCAACTTAGAGTTTATTAAGGAAATTCTGAAATAGTTGAGCTTTTTGCTCATCTAGTTGTTTTTGGGTCACAAGAGTGTTAATTCTCTTGTATGTCTTTTTGGCCAGTTGTTCTCTAAGAATTCCACCATCCCACACCCACTCCTTTCCTTCCATAATTCCGGAAACAAAAGCATCAGGTGCAGAAGGATCGGCAACAATGTCGGCTGCCGTGGAGAGCATAAAGTCTTCACCAACGACACTATATCCTTCTCTTGCTTGTTGAAGGGAGCCAACACCACGGGACGACACACCAAGTTTCACACCTTCATTAATGAGAGACTCAGCGATCTTGCCCATGGGGGTTGCTAAAATCTTTGCTTTGCCAATAAAGTTATTTCCACTTTCTTTTAGGGAAACGATTTTATGTGACACACGATCGAGATTCACAGTCGGACCATCTGGGTGACCCAATTCACCCAAAGCTCTTCCGGTCTGAATGTGATTCTCATTGTAACGCTCAACCTCTCTTCTCATCACAGACATCGGATAAAGTCTGTTATTCCGATTGGCCTGTTCTGCTTGAAGAAAGATTCCCTCAATGTAAAGTGACTTCTTGCCGTTGCGTTCTTCGACAATAAAATCAACCGATTCGATTTCTTCTCTAATGAGCTTCATTTGTTACCTCAGGAAACTTGGACGCATTGAATAAACACAGTTCCCGTCCCAGCGTTTGTCTTAACGGCAACTTTGACGGACTTTCTCAATTCCGCCCATGTTGGATTGAAGGTTCCACTCACACCACTTGAATCGTGATCAACTGTGATTCTGGTGGAGAAATAACCACCAACATTGGAACTTGCATCCACATCAGTTACAATTTTATGTTCAAAATCAAAGTCAGCTTGACCAGTAACTGATAAAGTCACAGCATCGCCAACAGCAAAAGGAGAACCAGTACCTTCTGGGAAGTCAAGAATTGTTGTTGAACCTGTTGTGTAACCCACAACTCTTTGTGCTGCAGGAAGACCAACACCAATCATTCCAATTATGGTGGTTGGAACATAAAGATTATCCACAGTTGCCGTTGGATTTGCTCCAATCGCAACATAAACTCCAGCACCTTCCGCGACAACTCGAAGTGAGTCAGTCTTCAAAGGGATTGCAACTGATTGGGTTGATGATGTACTAGATGCAAACGTGGTGTTTACACCAACTGGCTTGACCGACATTATTTTAGATCACAATAGTTCCGTAATAGTTATTTATGAATCAATCATCTCCATAATCAATTTCTTCATCATCGAAATTGATATCGGACTCAAATTCGTCTACAACCTCTTCTTCATCATCGAGATCTACATTGTCATCAAAGATAGATGCTGCAACTTCCGGTCGAATTGCTTCAATCTTTTCTGCACTTCTGGAGTACAGAATTTCCTTAATTTTGTCACTAATCTGTGATGGTGACTCGTCACTCACCATCAAATCCATAAGTTCGTCCATAGTCTTATCTTAAGTGTGTTTATTTAGTTCAGATTTCCCCACCTTCCGGCTTAGGTTTTGGTGCCTCCGGATCAACCGGTGTTGTTCCAAGTTCCCCACTCATTTCGTTTGGTCCAGAAGGTGTTTCTCCTGCTTGTGCTGACATTGGGTCCAATGCTTGCATTGCTGGGTCCGGAATGGCTCCAGTCTGAATTTCCTTTTCGATCAATTCATCCTGTTCGATGATCTCACGATCGGTTTGTTGGAGGATATTTCTTCTCACATAATCTTGAGAGTAATACTTACCAACATATGGTTCAACCATTGTTGCAAGATTGATTCTCTGCTCCATCAACTCTGCGTTTTTGAGTTCCGCAAAATGATTATCATACAGGAAGTCATATTGAATGTGATCCTCCATCAAATCCCAATCTTCAGGAGTGACAATGTTCTTCAGAAGAAGTTGAGTTCTCAGCATGTCATTAAACATGGAAGAGAATCTCTTTCTCATTCTTCCAACAAACTTGGAGAACTTCACCTCATCTCTCAGAATTTCAGAGGAACGACCCAGAGAGAATCCACCATCTTCCTGAATTCGAGTCTCCGGAACATTTAGAGATCTGTAAAGTTTCTTCTGGAAATAATTAATGTCAGTAATCTCACCAAGATTCTGCCCTCCAGGAAGAGTGGTAATTTCAGTTCCACGACCGCCTTCTCTTCTGGGGAGCCAGAAATCCTCCATCATTGACATGAATTTCTTCGTGTCTTTGATTTCTCCAGTGCCAGCATCATAAACCAACTTGTTACGATACCTCATCATCACATCTCTGAGGTATTGTTCTGCCTTAACTTTTGGCAGGTTACCTACATCGATGTAGAAGATTCTTCTTTCTGGTGCTCGTGATAAACGATAAATCACCAGTGCATCCTCAATCATCATCAATTGATTGAGGGGTTTAATTGCTTTATGTAACCAGGAAAGTGTTGCTCCTTTGTTTCGATCTACCAAACCAGAGGTACAATAAGTGACCGAATCACGGGTCATCTTAATTCCCTTGTCGTTCGAAGATGAACCAAAGGTTGTTCCGGAGCCATAATTGCCTGATTGTGGAGTATAGATGAAATACTCTTCAATCTCTGGGAAGTTGTAAGAACCTGGATCTTCTCTATTTGCTCGTTGCAATGATGCAACACTATCCTTTCCCTTCTTCTTTAACTGACGAATGTACCGCATCTTGGCGGCATCAATATATCTCAGTTCTTGAATGCCATCATGGGGTTTCTTTTGATCGATGACTTTGTTGTAGTAGATACGACCATCAATGTACCAATTTCTAAAGATTTCGTGGGCCTTCTTATCAAAGTCCATCAGTTCGAGAATAAACTTGAACTCTTCTCTGATTTTCTTCTTAATGTTATCACTTGCATTCAGATTGGAAAGCTCAATCTGAACTGGACTGTCATTGGTATCAGAGACGATTGCCTCATTAACAATGTCTTCAATGGCACTATCACATTCTGGATAAAGAGCCATGGATCGATATCGACGAATAAGGTCTCCTTCATTACGGAAAACACCTTCAATATCTACATAACTGCCATAAAACCCCGAACTAACGTAGTGCTCATTCCCATCCGCCGCATTTGGTGGAACGGGAGAGACTACGCCAGGCGGGGTCTTATCGTTATCTTCAATAGAGAAACCAAACAGTCTGGCCATTACAACTTACTAGAAACGTTCTGTTCTAGTTATTTATCAAGTAATGAGAACCTGGCCACCTTCTCCACTGTTGCTCTGATCAGAGTTACCAATGGTGAAGTACTGAACCTTGAACGTAACATCAAAGGTTTCAATGGTGTCGGTGGTGTCGTAACTCAATGCGATCTCGCCAATGTTAGTGGGCCAGATGTCATAGAACTTGTAGGATCTAAGAACAACTGACTCTCCTCCATCGTTGGAAGTTGCATTCAACTGAGCCCCACGTCCAAGCTGTTTGACGAACGCATCCGTCATGTAAGAAGTGGGATTAGAAACACCAGTTGCATCGTCGAGTTTGCTGAGGGTGTTGGCCCATCTCTCGAATGCGGTTCTGAGTCTAAAGTCTTCATCGTTGATGATGGTGACATTCCAGTCGGCGAACGTTCTGTCGCCAGCCACTTTCAGAGTTCTGCCTCTGAAAGGAACATTCACCTCAGCAACTGTGGAAGCTGGCAAGTTGGCCGACTTACACATAAACTTAAAGATTCCATTCTCACTGTCATCCCCAGATCCCCAAGCGTCTGCGACAGACGAGGGGAAGGAGGGGATGGACACCTCAAACAGATTAGGGCGGGCACCGCCACCTGAGAGTTTAGACTTAAATTGAGATAAGGTTTTTGTGTCCATTTGTGATTTTCCTCCTAGGTTAATTTAATAATAATCAAACAGTGCCCACAACTTCTTCAAAAGCAACACCAGTTCTGGTGGCCACAAATGTCAGAGTAACGTAGTTAATCGACTTAGTTGGCTTCAGGAAGATGTCTGCTCTGAATTCGTTATTATCAATCACATCAGGTGTGTTGTTTGTTTCATCACAAACAACAAGGAAGTCATAAACTCCTCTCTTCGCCTGAACATCTCTGAGATAAGGCTCAACGATGTTAACAAAGTTGGCTCTTGTGTTCTCATCGTTCAGTTCAAACAGTTGGAGATTAGCGGCTCCTTCAAGTGCTTGTTCCACAGTAAGGAACAGTCTCCTCACATTGATTCTGTCAAACGCGGATGCGTAACCCAGAGCTGTCTTATCACCAAACAGAATGATTCCAGAACCTCTCTGATTGATGATGGAGTTAACTCTTGCTGAGTAGAGGAGATCTCTTTGTGCCTTGTTGGGGTTATAAGCCAACTTGATGGCATCATTGATTCGACCTCTCTGAACACCAGCTGGTGAGAACCAAGGATAAGCAACAATGGATGTTCTAACCATCAGACCTGCGATGTCACCATTACAGGGAATGTAACGGAACTCATTGTTGAATCTGTCATAAACATACTTGTAACCACTGTCATAAACCGCGTAAGACGAGGAAGAAAGTGGAGCGTAATATCTCAACAGGTTATCCGTCTGAGTCGTGGAGTTAGAAACATTCACGATGTTATCTCTGTGAGGCGAGATGGTTGCCACACAATCCTTACGACCCTCTGCGATGGAAATCAAGAGGTTTGCCTTCGCTTGAGATTCGGACTCTTCAATCAAACCAGGACCCATGATGAGGTAATCAACCTCGATCTCATCTTTGTTGTCAAACAGGTTGTAAGAGGTCGCCAGATCACCAAGGGTTGCGGCCATGCCACCACCAGTTTGATAATCCTCACCTCCACCCAAGCTGTAAGAGATGTTGCCAAGAGCACTGAAGGTAAGACCTTGAGTTTCCTGACCCCAGAGACCAGCTGATGTGGTGATTGGAGTGAAGTCAGTGGAGAAACCAGCTGCCAGAGGAGTGGTGTTCCAGTAACCATCTGCTGCTTGAGATGGGTTATAACCAGGGAAGATATATTCAGAATTAACAGAGGTGTAATCCTTATAATAAGTCTTAGTGGGATTATCACCATCTGCCAGAGTGTCTGATGCCTTAGAAAGGAACAGATGCTTCTCAAGGATGTTACCCTGAATGCCAGTGATGTTACCTCTGTCATCCACAACCACAACGTGCATCGAATCATTTCGAGAGCTTCTGTTGGCTGCGAAGTTGGAATCAACGGGACGAGGTGCCAAAGATCTCCAATAAACTGTGGAGTTCGTTAGACCCAGAGTTTGTTGATCGTACCAATCATTAACGGTGGCAACAGCAGAAATGGATCCAGCGTTGATTCCAGAGTTATTCACAAACTGGAGGTTATCTGAAACCTCATAAGAATGACCAGGATCGCTCTGCTTATAGTTAATGAGATAGTTCGTTCCAGCTGTCGAAACACGGGAAACGATTCTAACCTCAATAGAACTGTTACCATTTACCGCATCAGTGTTGATGCCAGTGATAATTCCCTTCAGGTAACCACTAAAACTGGTAGTGCTACCTGCTCCAGGAATCACAATGTCTGTAAGTGCGGAAGTTACACCGTAACCAATAATAGCTCCAGCATTTCCAGGATCAACTGTGCTGATTCCCAGAATTTGGTCAGCTTGGTTATCGATGACACACACCTTCATGGTGTTTGCCCAACGACCAGGGTTTCTGGATGCCCAATAATAGGATGTGTCTGTTCTGTGGTTTGCTTCGTAATCGTCGTAGTTATCAACTCTTAGAGATGATGTGGATGCAACACCAACACCAGCGTTTGCGTTGTTAAGATCTCCACCGCCAGTTCTGACAACTTTGAGGACTCCTCCATAAGAAAGGAATGCTTCTGCTGCCATCCAGTATTCATACTGACGATCTGTACCCAGTGGTTTGCCAAACGTGTTCAGAAACTGTTGCTCAGTCTGAATGTCAGTGGGGTCATCGACAGGACCGATTGGAAACGGGCCAGCAATAGCGCCAATATTATCAAGGACGTTTTCGGCTCTTCCAACTGTAAGATCTACCTCTCTGATAAGTACACCAGGAGATAATTGAGGAGTCGCCATATTTTTCTCCCTCTAAAGAACTCAGGTTATCTGATAATATTTAGAATTTTGAAGTGTTTCACTGGGGAAAGAGGCAGTGAAACCTACCAATCTGGGTATTCCCACTCAATAACCTTCTTTTTCTTTGATTTTACTCTCTTAATAGTGCATTCTTTACACTCATAAGAGTATGCAGATGCCACTGGTCCTCTATCTTTTCTTGTGAGATAAAACCCATCAATCAAGTTTTTCAATCTACCACAAGACCTACATTTTCTGTCATTGAGAAGTAAATGCCCAAGTCTTATCTGACCATCAATGTCCATCAATACTTAGTCCAAAGATCCCAACCACCCGCTGTGGTTCCATACTCATCAGCATATTGCCATCTGTCTCCTTGTGCATCCACAAAACTCTCACCATCTAAACCATCATCAATGAAACCAAAAGGTGACATATCCTGTTCAATTTGGTTCTTTTGTTCCTCATAAATTCTCTTTCTAACATCTTGATCAGTTAGTTCTTTAAAGTAATCCTGAGCAACTAACCAAGCATAAATCACCAGACACATTGCTAGGTCATCATTACATCCCTCTTCCGCCTCAAATGATCCATGTTTCTGAATGAAGGTGGTAAGCTCGGAAATGATATCATAATCACAGAAGATGAGTTTGCTTTCCTCAATCATTGTTTTGAGATTAAGGGAACCAACCTTCTTCACAGTCTTGGACATCTTCACGCCCAACTGTGTCTTCTTACCAGAGAAACCCTGTCCAACAACTTGACCGGCACGACCCCTCATTGAACACATTAAGAGGTTCTGATATTCCAAATCATATTGAAGAATGGATGCAACCTGGTCTCCCACATCATTCACTTCACATAGAATGAAAGCATTATTGTAGTTTTTAGACACCTCCCAGATGATATTGGGAAACAACATTGGTTTGATTTCATTATTGCGATACTTCGCAACAATCTTGTGTGGGAATTCTGTAATATCGACAACAATAAAGGCAGAATAATCCCCACCCACACCTCTTGCCACATCGACAGTAACAATGTAATCGTGTTTCTTTCTTACTTCCTCATAAACATCTAAACCAGCACTGTGTTGTATGGGGTTCTCAAAGACTAATGTTTTGAGTTTGGACGCAGCAATCAGTGTGTCAACAGAACCAAGGAACTCACACTCAAACTCAATCTTAAACTGTTGTTCTGATGTGTTGGAAATGGTCTGTTCTTTCCATGCCTCATCTCTTCCTGGAACTTCAGACCAATGAACCTCAGTTGTGGTATATTCATTCTTCCCTCTCTCAGCATCATGCCAGAGACGGTAGAAGTGATTCATCCCATGGGGCGTGGAGACGATGATGACTTTAGTAGATTTACCAGAAGTAATTGTAGGATAAACAGATGCGAAAAACGAGTCAGCAATATGATTCGGGACAAAGGCGAACTCGTCCAGAAAGAGGATATTAAACGACATTCCTCGGACAGCAGATGCTGAAGTAGATGCAGCAAGAATTTTTGATCCATTTTCTAACTCCAATGAACCTTTGTTCCAGGCAATAATTCCCTGTTGCATCCACTTAGGGAGGTTCTCATAAGCAATCTGAAGACGACCTAAGAGTTCTCTTGCCGTTGATGCTTTGTTTGCTAGAATACCAATGTTCACACTGTCATTGAAAACAGCATAATGAAGAAGGAAAGAAACCACAGTAGTTGACTTTCCTGTCTGTCGCGGCATCTTACAGATGTTAAATCTTTGATTATGAAAGTTATCAATTAACCTTTCTTGAAAATCATAAGGAATAAAAGGTTGAAGACCATGATCCAGTGTCACAATCTTCACATAGTTCTTGGCAAAATAAACAGGATCATCCTTACACTTTAGAAATTCAGCAATTTGATCCTGAGTAAACTCATGAGCAATGTTTGCTTTCTTGAGTTGTGGATTTCCAAGATAGACTTGACCTGGTTGGAGTTTTGTATCTTCAATTGACATAATTATGTTTGAACAAAGTCATTATTATCTACATTGATTGCTTCTTTGATTAGAAGAATATCAAATGCAGAAGTGTAACGTCCGTTATTGGAACGGGTTGTTACCCTTACATCGATATCGGATTTCTCTGGAATTCGAATTGGATAACTGAATTCGTAATTATAATCACCACCAGCACCAGCAACTTCGAACGAATGACCAATTCGGAAAGCATCCTGTCCAAAATAACGAACATACATAAATCCAGAAGCATCTGCATTTGCTTCTGCCGTACAAACACCCTGTTGGATATAACCAGTGTAACCGGCGGGGACTGTGTAAATGCACATCAGAGTTTGTCCCATTCCAGCGGTTATCAGAAGAACATCAGTTCCTCCTTTCTGAAAGGTTACTGTTCCGACATTATTAGTGCCCTCAGAAACATAAGCACGATAAACACGAATAAAACTTACAGAACCAGTTACAGTACCACTGGAACTGAGGGTGAATTCCTCTGAAGTCTCATTATAGTCACTATCCAATCCAAGGACTGTGACCTTTTTTCCATTGTCGGATACATTTGCGACTTGAGCAACAATAACACCAGCACTAGAGAAAGAAGACCAAGGATACAAAGTATCATTCTTATCCCAAACTGTTCCAGCAGTGTTTTGAGACATTGAAGGAACAGCGCCAAACTTATGAACAGGAGTGGCACCACGAACTTTGCCTCTTGAAACATTAAGGGCAAATTCTTCATCCCAATGAAACCATTCTGCCATAATTAATCAACCCAATCAAGTTTTGCTGGATGATATCTTTTTGAACTTTTAACATTAATCTGAGAAGTGTCAACTGGATAAATGTTATGAACCACAGCACCAGGATAATCAGACTGAAGTTTCTCAGTCAGTGACTTTCTGGTTGGTGAATGATCCACAGTCATTTCCATTCTGTAAAGATTACCATTCCATTGGACATCAGCAACAACACTCTCTCCCACAGATTGAGTGGGTTCTGAGTTGTTGATGATTAGAGTGTCAACATGTTGAATGTTGACACTTTCGTTTAAAAACTCTTGAAAACTTTTCATGATACTAACAGTTCCATCTGCGACGAGCCGCCTTACCACGCTCCCCTGTCCAACCTCTCGATCTCGCACAGAAGCTCTTTCTTCTCTTAGCTGCCTTTGAACCAGGCTTCAACTTGGAAGGGGGAGTTGTGACTGCTGTTTGGAGTTTGGATCCAGGGTTCTGTCGACGATACTTCTCAACACCTTTTTGTGTCAAACCAGCACCTTGATCAGTGGGTCTCTTATGTCCACCTTTTTGGGTCATTCCCTCCATTCCCTTGGCTTCATCGATCTTATCGAAACTTTTGCCAACATTTCTGGCAGTTTTCATGCCTTTAGCTCTCTTCTCTGCTTCCGCTTTGTTTCTCAATGCGTTTACAAAATCCTTAGGGTTCTTACCTGCGGATTTGTTCTTCATGTAATCATAAACACGAACAGATCTTTCGTGATCTGACTGTTTTTTCTTAGCTTCATCATCATGGTGAGTGCTCCAATGATCACCTTTAGTGATCATGTTCTTTGCAGTTCTCATTGCGTGAGCATCAACACTGCGACCTTCATCTTCTTTTTGTTTAATTTTCTTTTCAACCTTATCTTTAGGGAAAGGTTTGAAACCCTCATCAACTTCCTCACCAAACTCAGCATAAATCCCTGACTTAGGATCAGGTGCCACAAGGTAACTGTCACCACGATTAACTGTGCTCAGGACATAACGATAAACCTTAGCACCTGGCCAAACTTTCTGAATGGCTGCTTCCACATCTTTCTTAGAGGGTTTCTTGATGGTGGGAAAGAACATCTTCATGGTTTTATACATCCCACGCCAATTCAACATAATGTCATAAACATTTCCAAACTCCATTGGAAGTCTCATTGCCTCGTCGATTTCGACCTCTTCCTTCTTCAACTTCTTCTTCATTAGAGTGCTGGTGTTCACATCTGAATGAGGATTTTTGGAATGTTTCACCAGACGCTCATATTGCTTAAGCATCTTTTCTCTATCTTTGATTTGTCTTTCGACCTTATTATCTGAAGTTTCAGATTTCTTTCTCATCAGACCCAGAATTTCATCCAGTCTTTCCACTGATTCTTTTCTGGTCTTCTTGACACAGTTCGGATATTTCTTTCCGAACATGGTCTTCGTGCCCTTCTCCTCATAACCTTTCCAGCAGGCTTCAACGGCAAACTCCTCAACCGTCAACCACTCATAACCTTCTTTCTTCGTTGAGTTGCCCCAGTTATCTGCACCAGCTCTGCGACATTTCACCAGAGCACCGGAGGCATAAGCAGAAGGCCAAACACGATAACGAGCCTTCACTTTATGATAACAAGCATCCTTAGTTCCTGAACTCTTACCCTTCTTATCTGCCTCTTCTTTTACAGATTTCTTCTTATCTGTGGGAACATAAGTGGGTTTTGCGGCACCTGACTTCTGTTGTTGTCCGGGGTCTGCTGCCTTCTTTCTTCTTTGTGCCGAAAGTCTCTCTGACTTCGACATCGATGCTCTCTTTGCCGAAGACACACACTTAGGTGTCCCTTCACCGGGCTTATCACTGGCACAAGTTCCACCAGTTACCACATTGACCCAACCAGACTTACCATCTTTCGATTTAGACTTACCGAACCAATCTCTCAGACCTTCTTCAGTAATCCACCATTCACCACCCTTAGATTCGTACCACCTAAGAGTCCAGTTATTTGCTTGAAAAGAAGGATAAGTGTCGAACTTCTCTTCAGCGAGACTCTTAGCCTTAGCCCAAAGTTTAGGATTTACCGGCTCATTCTCTTCTTCGAAGAACCTCAGATCTTGTTTTCCATAATGCTTTATGAGCACCTTTTCTGTGATGGAGGTCGGCATGGGTATCTTATTAGTTCTTATGTTTTATTTAGCAGGTTCCAATATTGGTTTCCCTTCATCATCAGTCCACTTGGCGTTCTTGATGTTATCGTCCTTACGGTCACCAATCACCAACCAACTCACAGTGGTTTTTGACTTCTTATTCTGACACTCAATGTGAAGTTCAGCACCCTTTATCTTTCCTCTCACTTGATCCCAACTGTTATTGTTTGTGATAAACACATCAGTTGAATCCACCAATGATTCAAAGGTTCCGGGATGCATTCCAAAATGTTCATTGATGTTGATTACTGCAACACCATCTTGAAGTTTTGCTTTACCACGATAAATCAGATCACAAAGAGGACCCTCAACGAATGAATGAACGAGTTTATGTCCTTCGCGAACAGGATGATCAATGGTGAAAGTTCCAGAACCCTTAGTGATCGAACCAGTAATGTCAACATCACCTGTTACATTTAGATCCGTGTTGATGCCAACATTATTGACATCTATAAACATTGTTGCATTTGTTGGATGTGCTCCAGTTCCACCAGACGCATCTGATGCACCTTTGTCTGGAAGATCAAGATAGAAACCAATTCGACGATTTGATGCTCCAGGTGTATCGTCAATTGCAGCAAACCAAGTTTCATACCACAATTGACCCATACCATATTGGCGGGTGTTTGATGAATACCAGTTGACAAACTTAACCTTTACAGTATCTTCATTGAAAGCAAAGAACTGAGAACCAGCACCAGACAATGACAATGTTCCATTAATTGAAACATCATCAAATGTTGAAACACCAACTACATTGACATTTCCTGTGTATTCAATTCCAGTCCCACCATAGTTTTCTGTCCACGGTGTAAGGTTTGTAACTGTCGTCGCAATGCCAACTCCACCAGTATCTTGTCGAGTAAACAAGTTACCATCGTAATAGTTTATTCCTAACTCACCTAAGTTTATGTTTTCTAAACTCGGTCTTTTTCCTGTTACTGCAGAGCGCTTGAACCTTACGTTTGATGATGACATTGCAAAATATGTGGGTATATACCGTTATAGCGATTATGTAACCGCTGATAAACTATTTATCAGAACTCACCAGCATCTGCCACATCTTCCTTAGCAGGTGTTACTTTTTTTCTTCCTCTCGGTTGCTTCAAGTTCTTGAGTTGATCTTCTCTTTCCTGAACATGAACCGTTAGGTCATTTACTCTGTTGTTGAGTTCTTGAATCTTTTTTTGTTGAAGATCAATGGCTTCAGCAAACTGTTGATTTCTGGCTTCAAGTGCAATCACCTGGTTGAACAAATCGAATGATTTTTTCTGATAGGCACCCAGGAGATATTTGTTTTCGTTATCCATAAAAAAAGGAGAGCCATGATGACTCTCCTATTTAGGATTAGATTGGAAAGGACTTATCAGAAGGATCCACAATCAACTAGAACGTTCTGAAGAACACGATCAGAACCACTCACTGTGATCACTGCGGTTGCGATTCCAACGGAATCAGAAACAGTCAGTGCTCCAATCTCAATGGTGGAGTAAGATGTGCTGTTTACAGACAGAACACCAGAGGACTCAGTGACATCATCCGCGAAGACGATTCTTGCTGCCGAGTCATCCCAGAAGACAGCTGCCTTCTTGTTTGCCGAATCGTAATAGTTCAACAGAAGACCCACGTCTTTGTTGGTGTCAGAACCAAGGTCACCACCATCAGGTCTCTGAAGTTCAATCAAAGTGTCCTCAACGTTCAGCTGAGTGGTGTTGACTTCAGTCAGAGTGCCATTGACGATCAGATCACCAGAGACTGTAAGGGAGTTAGCGATCGAAACAGCACCAGTGGAATCGGTGATTGAAATGGCTGCTGTGCCATCTCTTGCCTGAATGTCACTGACTTCAATGGTCGGAACATCCAACTCAGTTGTGATGTTGACTGTGTCAGGAAGACCAATGGTGACTGTGTTGTCGGTGATCGCTGTGTTAACTTCGTTAGCTGTTCCAGAGAATGTCAGAGTTTCACCAGTCTGGAATTGATCAGTTCCACTGTCACCAGTGATGCTGAAGGTAACAGCAACACCAGCGGTTTGTGCGTCCACATAAGCCTTGATGGACTGTTGTGTGGCGAGTGCGGTTGCGGAATCAGAACCGAATCCATCCTCATCAAGAATGGTTGTAATTCCAACCAAAGTTTGACCAAGAGTTCCAACCTGAAGTTGAAGAACCGTGGTGATTCCAGTCATCACCACACCATTGGCATCAGTGTCAAGGTGTGCTGCGTCAATTTCACCAGTGACGTTACCAGTAACATCGCCAGTTAGGTTACCTGTGAAGGTGGTTGCCGTAACAACTCCAAGGTTGTTCAGGTTCAGATCAGGAGAAACGATCAGAGCCTTGGAAGCAACTGCTTCACCATCAGCGGTCGAACCATCAAGGAGGTTCAGTTCAGCTGCGGTCGAAGTAACATCAGTTCCACCAATGTCCAGTGTGGTGACAGAAACCTCACCAACAGTAAGGAGGTTAGATGATGGATTATAAGTAACACCTGCGTCAGATCTCAGGGTTTCCTGAGTGGGGTTAGCGTTGTTGTCAACAACAAAGGTTAAGAAGTGAGCTGAATCAGCATCTGTTGAACCAACAGCAACTGAGGTTGCCTGAGCTCCACCACCAGCAACGGAATCAAGTTGTGTCTCCAGATCCTGAAGTGCTGTCTTGATGGTGACGTTATCACCAATGGTAGAACCAGTGAAAGTTCCAAGATCAACGGAATCAACAGCCACACCAGAAAGGGTGACGAGATTGTCAACATTCTGATTCAGTGTGCCGAAATCAGTGGAACCAACAGTGACGTTAGTTGCGGTGACGACTCCAGTGAAGTTACCATGAACAGCCGTCAGTTGATCTGAGGATGTGATGTCACCAGTAATGTTGATGTTACCAGTTCCAGTGATGTCGTTGGAGTTGAGATCCAAACCACCACCCAACTGAGGTGTGGTGTCATCAACAACATTTTCGAGAGCTGCCGCAAATCCAAGAGTAACCTCATAATCACTTCCATTGTCGGAAGAGGAGGTGATCTTCATGAAGCCACTAGTGGCTCCAGCAGGAAGAGTGTAAGTTGTGATTCCAGCCAGGGAA
>Ga0070751_1001018_pt1 | contig 16924 bp, 5 predicted proteins | sample VirMetDEL_Aug_28_FD_78514 | JGI IMG/M metagenome (GOLD analysis project Ga0070751, IMG submission 78514) | Aqueous microbial communities from the Delaware River and Bay under freshwater to marine salinity gradient to study organic matter... | ecosystem: Environmental > Aquatic > Marine > Coastal ...
TATATGATAGAAGATAAACTCTATATCTACAATCCAGGAGGTATGGACACTATCAATATCCGTGGAGTATTTGAAGACCCTGAAGAAGTAGCAAAGTTTGAATGTAATGGAGGAGACTGCTACGACGATCAATCAGATTTCCCTTTACCTTTAGATATGGTGCAGGCTATAACAGACGGACTTGTAAGAGGTACCTTTATGATGATAGCTCAAACTGTATCTGACACAGAAAATGATACATTGCAAGCAGGACATTTAACACCTTTAAAACAAGCTAGAAGTGGCAAAGGCCAGTAAAGAAATATACGACACTTACAAAGAGATGTCAAAATCTCCTGTAGATTATGGTACTTTTAAAAAGATACTTATAGAGTTCAATACAGAGATAATGAATACTTTATTGAAAGGTAAGACCTTTAACATGGGGTATAAACTTTCTACTTTGAGTATCTGGAGAAGAAAAAGAGATCCAAGAACTCCAAGAGTAAATTGGGGAGAATCATTAAAAATTAAAAGAGACCTTATAGAAAAAGGTATTGAGCCTTACAACAGTGATACAGGCAAAGGTGAGAAGTGGATAGTATATTTTACAGATGGACAGTATTTCAGATTCAGATGGTATAAGGATAAGTGCAGAGTAAAGAATAAAACTGTCTATAAGTTTGAACCTACCAGAGGTGTAAAAGGAAATAAGCAAAAGCTTATAAACCTTATTAACAACGACGATCTTGCATACTTAAGATTTAAAGAATATAAAAATGGCGATCTATAAACACGTATCAAGTAAAGAAATAATACGTAAAGTATTCAGAGATATAAAGCCTGCTACAGCTGACTTTGTACATGACGCTATAGAATGGATAGGTGAAGCTTTGGAGCACATTGGAGCTTCAGCACAGTTATGCACAAAGCAAGCTGTAATTCCTATTGCAAACCATAAAGGAAACCTGCCAGGCGACTTATACTATATAAATCAAGTAGCTATAAACACCTGTGTATCTTCAACGGTAGGCTTGCAGATAAACACTATATTAGATCAAATTCAAGATTTAAACTCTAATATACTTGAATACTCAGAGCAATTATCTTGTTCTACTATCTCTTCCTCAATTTCCAAAGGCGGTGCTCCTAGTGATTCTACTACTGCTACTTATTATGGTGATCGTATCTCTGGTGTTTCTGCTTCATACATAGTGGATACTACCGCTGGTGCTGCTATTGATCGTACTGATCTTGCTGTTGATGATGCTGCTGCCGCTCTTGCTGGTTCTCGTTATGCATCTGCTGCTATAGGAAAAAGTGGTTCAAATGCAACTATCACTACAACATGCTCGAGCATTAATGATCTTAGAGTAGCATCTAATAATCAATTAAGAGATCTTAATGTAAACTTACAGATGCTTACAGGTATGTACTTTAATCAAGGAAGTTGTTTACAGCCTCTACAGTATGGTGCCTCCACATTTCATAAAGGATCTCATTGTGATCAATGTGTAAATGAAATTACTAAATACAAAGAAACGTATGTAATAAACTGTGGCCTTATACAGACATCTTTTGAAACAGGATATGTTTGTTTAAGTTATACGGCATTCCCTACAGATGATGAGTGTTTTCCTATGGTACCTGATGATATTTCTTTCAGGGAGGCAATGTTCTGGTACATCTACAAGAAATTACTTTTACAAGGAATCCCTGGAAGAAATCAAAAGATAGGATATGATTACGCAGAACTCATGTGGCAAAACTACTGTACACAAGCACGTAATGCTGCTAACTATCCAGATATAGATAAGTATGAATCATTCTTGAATCAGTGGGTAAGACTTACTCCTAATATTAATTCTCACCAGTATTTCTTTGAAACTATGAACGATAGGGAACAATTTACAGAGGATAATTTCTAAGATATGGCAGAAGAGAATAAAAAATCACCTTCCTCTATAAGATATATAGAAGGACTATTTAAGGATTCTTCTCATATAGATCAACCTGCAGGTACTGTAAGGTATGCTAAGAATGCTATTATAAACAGAGCATACGGAGCACTTTCTAATGAAGAGGGTAATACTCTTATGGCCTCTTTACCGGATTACAGCACTGTTATAGGTACTATACCTTTGGTAGATAATGAAATAGTTCTATTTGTAATTGTAGATGATCCTAACGTAGCCTTTGGTAAAAGGAACGAAATAGGACTTTATAATAACGGTACTTATAATACTCTACTAAGTCTTAGAGAGGAAGATCCTGATCCTACGTGGTCACCTATAGGAAGAACACTGAACTTTCAAGAATCCAACCCTATCGAAGGAGAGTATTTGAATCAAGCTGACAATGACCTTGTAGTGTATTGGACAGATGATCTGAATCCTCCTCGTACCCTTAATATCACAAGACAACTTGAAAGTTCTAGGTTTCATATATATGGAGTAAATCCTGATACAACTACAAATGATTCTCCTGTAAACATATTAGATCTATTTCCACATACAGGTCCTGTACCTCACGTAGAAGATGCGTATGTAAACATGGGAGGGGAATGTAAAACAGGAACCTACTATTTAGCACTTGCATATACAGATGATGATAATACAACTACAAACTTTGTAACTGTAGCTAACCCTGTATCTATTGTTCCTGCACCTGAAGGTATAAGCCCTATTGATTCATATGATGGAGCACCTCCGGGAGTATCTTCTGGTAAAACTATAAGATGGAAAGTAACAAATCTTAATCCAGACTATAGGTATCTTACTGCTGCAGTAATATTTGATGTAGGAGAAGGTAAACAGGCTAGGAAATTACCAGAGATAGAAATACTTGAAAGACCTGAAATAGAAGTAGTATTTGCAGGGGAGAGAGGATCTGAAGCATTTTCTTTGGAAGAAGTTACAATAGATACTGTATCTTACACTAAAGCAAAGACTATGACTCAGCTTGACGGTACTTTGTACTTAGGCAATTTAGAGTCTAAAAGAGATCTTGGATATCAGAAATATGCAAACTTTATAAAAGTAGATTCTATAGTAAAAGAATTAGACCCCTTTGATCCATTTCAGCTAAGTACTGCAAACCTTCAAAAGAAAGATTCGATCTTTATCAGTGATAGAAGTAAAGGGTATAGAGACACTACAAACATTTTTAAGTATAAAGGATACACAAGAGAAGAGGTATACTCACTTTATATAGCTTTTATTTTAAAAGATGGGAGTATGAGCTATGCTTATCATATTCCTGGTAGAGCACCTTTAAAAAATGTGCCTGTTGCAGACATACCTGAATTGCAGCCAGGCATTGTAGGTGAGTGGGATAATGGTGCTCCTGCTACTGTAGATGAAGATAGTACTTTGTCTTCAGGAGGATCAAGTCATTGGTCAATAATGAATATTACAGGCTCATGGCAAGATCCTATATCTCATTTCTTTCAATGGTATGATTTTTCTACTATAAACAGTGGAGCTAACAATAATCCTGTATCTAATCAATGCAGGCAAATGAACTTCTGGCAAAACCTTAATGAGTTTTATCCAGATACAGACGATTGGGATGTAGTAGATGCAGAGAATCCTAATGTAGCTTATGACCCTCTCCGTACTTTAAATGTACGCCACAATAGATTCCCAAGTAATGGTAACGTAAAAAGAACTACTGTTGTAAGCAGTAATGCTGAAACTATAGCCAGTGGAAGTAGTACAGGTGTAAATGTCACAATTTACTGGTCATGGTTTGCTTATATGAGAGACTGTGATGAAAATGGTGATGGAGGAGAAGGAGTTCCTACTGGAAGCTCTGATTATCATAAGCTATGGAATTTTTCTGAAGAAAATCTTAATGAGACCTCATCTCCATCAGAACTTAATCAATGGGATCCTCATAGTAGAGACATGCATTTTGTAGGTCCGTGGGAAGACACTAATAATACTTGTTTCCCTCCAGGAAACTTTTTAGCTGACCCTCAATCTTTAGAGCATCAAGAGTATTATGAAAGACAAGAACCGTTAGGAAAATGGTTTTGGTGTTCTAGCTGCGATCGAGGAACAGTTACAGGAGTTGCTAATGATCCGCCTTGTTTGAATATACAGAATGTAGAATTTAGGTATAGTGGATATCCTCCTTCACCTGGACAATATGTTATGGTGGGATGGAGAAGACAAGGTGCAGCATCATCTAATAATGCAGTAAACTGTGGAAACATAGGGCTAGGAAGGGCTATACAATCTCCTGTAGGTCCAGGAGGAGTAGTACTAAAAACAGATAGAGGAGGTCAATGGCCTTTAAGAAATGCTGATAAACGTCCTGGATGGATAGCATGGGCAGAATGTACTCCTAACTTGCGAGAAAGTGATCCAGGACTTAACCTTGAACATAAAGTACAAGCTTTAGGATTTACTCTAAGTGATCTTAAAATACCTAAAGCTATTGCAGATCAAGTACAAGGATTCAGAATTTACTACGCAGATAGAACACATAGTAATAGAACTGTTCTAGGACAATCTCCTTTACATCATATGTCTCCTCAAAGAGATAGTGATACAGCAGGATGTGTAGGAGAGACAACTCAAGGGGCAGTTGTAGATAAATCAGAGTATTGGTATCCATCAGGTATACCTGGAGCTCTTTATCATGATTATAACAATTTTATACCTACTACATATTCATTTCATGACTTCTACCTATTAAATGGTAAGAAAGATATAAGTGCTGCTACGCATATTAAGTTGCAGTATACATTGGAGATGTTTCAATTTAGAGGAAACGTAAAGTTTTACAGAGATGAGCTTTATGCTTCTGATCTATATGCTACAGGTGACCCTTCTTGTATTGAACCACCTAATTATACAGCATTCTTTTGTAGCGGCAATCATAACCGTTCAATTGAAATGGGTAGAACTCTTATAGGAGTTATATCCAATAAAGCTAAAAGACATGTGAATGGAGGCCAATGGTTAAAAGCAAAACCGTTTGGATTTCAAAGAGACATCTATAACATTGGAGGTGAAAGCATGATAGCTTTACGTCTTGCAGGTCCACAGTATCCATTCTCTTTAGTATCCAATTCTTATAGAGATACTAATGGATGGATGTATAATAACTTTGGACAAGAACCTGTAAATGGGGATCAAATAGCCTACTACGGATATACTGCAGGTAATCCTGCAGATTCTTCAAGTAGAGAGAGTAAAGGGTATCAGATACATTTAGCTAATCTAAAAGCTTTTAAGACTGATATCTATGACAGACTTGATGTACAGGATCTTGTATGGACAGGATATGAAGTAGTAGGAGATGAAATGGACAGGTTCACACTGGACGAAAACAATACTCCTCAATATCCTGGCAATAGACAAAATTTTACTACAAATGCAATTTTCGGGGGTGATACTTATATCTGTAGATATGGTTATAGAATGACATCTAGAGAAGAAAGAAGAGACCGTAATTTTTTCCCTTCTTCAAGAGACCTTAAATCTGTAATATTTACCATAGTAGAGTCTACAGACAATATAAACTTCAGACATATTGAGAGTGAAAACAGTATGTATTTCCCAGGAAGTTCTGCTGCAGATGTATTAGAGTTAAAAGCCAATACCGATCTAAGCTATGCTCCGGATGATGAGACAGGTAACATGAAGTATAATGAAGCCTATTCTCAAGTAAATAACATCAAAGCAGTACTACCTAAACCTGTAACTGAAGAAGTAGTAGAAGATCATCCTGCAAGAGTTATAAGATCTGATAAACTCCAAAGAGATAGTATCATAGATTCTTACAGGGTATTCAGAGCTACACAGTACAGAGAACTCCCTACACATAAAGGAGATCTTTGGAAACTTGTAAGTGCAGATAACCTACTCTATTTCCATATGGAAGATACTCTTTATAGAACAAAGGGTAAGCAAAAAATGAAGCTTGGAGATGGTAGTGATGCCTATGTAGGTAGTGGCGATCTTTTTGCGCAGGATCCTGATGAGCTTAAAATGGCAGATACAGGATACATGGGTACAAGAGCACAACGAGCTTCTATTGTAACTCCTTTTGGATACTTCTTTATAGATGTAAAGACAAGAAAGATATTCCTGATATCTGAACAAGGGCCTGCAGACCTTACCTCTCAAGGATTTGGAATGCAAAGATGGTTCCAAGAAAACATTCCTTTTGCGTTAGAAGCATACGGATTTGACGGTATGATAGACAGTCCTATAGAAGGTATGGGTTTCCATGCTGTATGGGATCAAAGATATTCCAGAGTGCTACTTACAAAGAGAGATATAATCCCTACACAGTATTTTATAGATAACTATGCAGGAGTATTTAGAAGTACACTTGGTGCTGCTACTGCAGGAGCAAGTGGTGTAATTTGGGTAAATGGCTCATACTATATACAGTCTAGAGGAGAAGCTATAATTTGGGAGAGACTTGAAATAACTCCAGATAACTCACAATATTTCACACAGAGTGGATGGACAATATCATTCTCTATATCAAGTACACAGACCAAAGGAGGTAACTGGTCATCATTTCATGACTATGTACCATATGTATACAGCACATCAGGTATAGATATATATTCATTTATACGAGGAGAATCTACAGCTATAGATAAAGGAATATATAGACATGATAATGGTTCACCTTTAGGAAGATTCTATGGGACCACTTATAGCTTTGAAGTAGAGGTAGTACATAATCTACAAGCTGAAAGCAATAAGCTGTACTATAGTGTAAACTGGCTAACAGATGTATTTGAATCTCAAGCTTCCGGCAGAAGAGATATAAAAGATCTTAATGCAGGATTCACATCTTTGATAATGTATAACTCAGATGCAAACTCTGGAGAGATAGATTTAGAATATCTTATCAATACAAGAAAGACGGGGGGATCATGGAAAGTAAATCAGTTCAGAGATATGTCTGCAGAGATTACAGATGCAGATACATACTATACTGGACCGTTTACAGGTAGTAACTACGGTATTGTAAATACTACAGTGGCAGGTACATCTCCTGCAGGAGTACCTACAGCTGACTCTATACCTATGTTTATAGTAAATGGTATGAGTGAGACTTTGAATCCTGCGTACATAGACCTTACTAAACCTTGGTATAAACAAGGTAAATTCATAGACAGGTTTGTAGCATTCCGTTTGATCTGCAATAACCTTGATAATAATTTGATAAATTTGTATAATACAGAAGCTCTGTATAGAATCCAATCGCGATGAAAAGACCTACCAAAAAATCTTCAGTAACAAAATCTAAGTCTAAAAAGAAAAGCCCTCTTTTAAAATACCAAACAGCAGGATTTGGAGGCTCTGATTCTTATAGTGGATTTGATAAAGCATTAAACTATGAAGGATTAGATTTTAATTTTACTCCTAGTTCAGACCCTGCACTTGCAAGTCCTCAAAGATATGAAGGAGCTTCAGTAATGCCAGGTAGTAGCTCACAGGCTATGCCTACTGCTTCAAGTCCTTCAGCAGGAGCTATAGCAGGAAGTGTAGCAGGAGCAGTATCAGGTATAGGTAGTTCTGTAATGGCAGGGCTGCAAGATACATCTGTAAAAGATCCTTCAGGGTACTTTAATCAGTCTACTGTAAATAGAATTGAAAGAGCAAGAAAAGGTCAAAAAGAAGCTGGTATAGCTTCAGGTATAGGGACTACAATATCTTCTATTGCTCCTATGACAGGACCTGCAGCACCATTTTTATTAGCTATAGGCGCACTTACAACTGCAGGCAGTGAAATAGCAAGAGCCTCTTATAAAGGAACTGAGGGTAAAACTATAGGAGATTATGACGAAAGAGTCAGACAACGTAATCTGCAAAAGCAAAGACGTAATAGAATATTGCAACAGCAGAAAATGTACAGTCAGCCTAACTACTATGACTTAGCTGAAAAAAGAAGACCTAAAAAATACATGGGAGGGGGCTTTACAAAAGTAACAGGTCCTTCACATGAAAACGGTGGTGTACCTATGGATCTTAGTGGAGACGGAGTAATAGACTCTGAACTAGAAGGAGGAGAGATCATAGAAACTATGAAAGGTGGAGGTAGATCTGGACAGAAATATATCTGGTCAGACCATTTAAAAAAGGGCGGTAAAAGCTTTGCAAAAACCTTTGAGGAAATGAAAAGAAAAGGTAAATCACAAGCAGAGATAGAAGGTCTTAGAGTGGATCAAGAAATTGCAGCTAACAGAGATCCTAATATGCTATATGCAAAGTACGGAGGTATGACGAAATATCAGACAGCAGGACTAGAGGCTATAACCCCTAATTACAGACTCCAATACGATTCTATACCTTACCCCAATGTTGGGGCTGCTCAAATGTATAATGACCCATATGCCAATAAACAAAAATATCCTGTACCTAGTGGAATGCAGTTTAATAAAAGAGATTCTATTTTAGGAAAAAGAGATAGAGGAATAGAGTTAACTGCAAAAGAAATTCAATATTTAGGACCAGAATCAGATAGAGATTTTGGAGTAGGATTAGGAAGGCAACCTTGGGGCGTAGATCCAAATAAAGTAGACCGTGTACAAAGAATTGAATCTAAGCAAAACGGAGGAAGAATACTTGATCCTAGTTATGGAGATTTAATGAAAGGGGATACACATAAATATACTGAATCTCAAACCTCAAACGCTGTTAATAGTTTATATAACCGAAGAAAACCAGTAGAAACCAAAAGAGCTTTTGAAGATCATTCAGAATTTGAACAACAATTAATAGGATTAGTCAGTGGTTCTAGTACAAAACCTAAATACACTCCTTATGTTCCACAATATCAAAACTTACAAAATCAAAGTTATAGGAGAAATGGGGTTGATGTAACACAAAGAACTCCAAATTATGCTAGTCCTAATATGAGTGATACTATAAATTATACAGATGCTACAGGTAAAAAAATAACTAAAAATAATCCTTATGCAAATTTTGAAGGTTCTACGGGAAATACTGCTCAACGATACAATGACCCTTTTGCAGATAAAAATTTACATCCTGTACCTAAAGATATTGAGTTTACTCGAAGAGACTCATTGCTTGGAATTAGAGATAGAAATTTACCTTTAAGTGCCGAAGAAATAAAATATCTTGGAGCTGAAGCAGATAGAAACTATAAAGTTCCGGTTAGAAAAAATGGAGGTATGATGAAGTACGGATATGGAGGTAAAATGAATTACATGGAAGAAGGAGGTAAGCTACCTAAAGATGTTCTTAAGTCTAGGCTAGAATCTCACATGTCTGAAGGAGAAGCACAGAATTATCTTGATAGTTATAAAGGAGGAGGTCTATGGGCTAACATCCACGCTAAACGAGAGAGAATCAAGAAGGGTTCAGGAGAAAAGATGCGTAAGCCGGGATCTGAAGGAGCTCCTACAGCAAAAGCTTTAAGAGAGTCTAAAAGAGATGGAGGTCTTCCTAAGTATCAGACAGGAACAACTTATACTGTACAATCAGGAGATACATTATCTGGTATAGCACAAGCACAAGGAATTGCAGACTATAATGAAATCTATAATCTTAACAAAGGAGTTATAGGTTCAGATCCAAATATGATCAAGCCTGGACAGGTACTTACAATTCCTGGAGCAGCGCCTGCTGCGCCTGCGTCTACAGTCTCTGGAATGTCTCCTGCATTAAAAGCTGCGTGGACAAATCCTCCTCTAAAAGGTACTGGACTTCCTGCTACTACACCTGCTACAACTACTCCTCCACCTAAAGGTTCCAAATCTATTAGAAAAGAACTTCCTTATGGTATAGCTGCAGCAGGAGCATTAGGACAAATTGCAACTGTAGCTTCTATTGATGCTAAAAAAGGAGTAGCCCCTATTAATGTAGCTTACATTAAACCACCTGAAGAAGAATCTTTTACAAGAGTAAGGGATACAGGTAAAGCAGGTAGAGAGGCTGAACGTAGAGCAACTATCAGAGAGATAAATAAAGCTACAGGACCTCAAAAATTTGCATTAGCAGATCAAGCTAGAGCTACACTTCTTAGAGAGGAGGAGAAAGCTAAAGCAAATATTGATGCTATGAATACTAAAATAGAGCAAGCTGAAATAACTCTTAATACAAGTAGAAAAGATTCTATAGACTTTAAAAACTCTGAAATTGCATTACAAAATGCAACGTCTGCAAGAAATGAAGCTCTTAGAGTTCTTGAGTCTGTCAACAATAAGAAGAAAGCTTACGGGGATATCTTTAGAGGTGCAACAAAAGATATTTTACAGTACTACGCTGCAGAAGAGCTTGCAAGAGCTACTGAAGGAGAAAGAGGAGTTATGGGTAGATTCTATAATAACCCTTATGATAAGTTTGCAAAACAGTATAAAAAACAGAATCCTGGAGCATCTCCACAAGAAACATATGCAGCATTTCAAACAAGTTTAACAGTTTAACATAATGGATTACAGAGAGAGATTAAAATACCAATATGGAGGTGTTCAGTTTCCTGAATACGAATCCATGTATGTAGACCTTAAACGTCCAGAAATAGCTCAAGGACTGTCAGATAGATATGATGCTAACAAGGCAGAGTATGACACTCTGCAAAGAGCTATAGGGTCTGTACAAACTCTATATGGAGATAAGCCTGCTGTACAAGCTCTTGCAAATAGAGTAGAAAATAACATGTCAGGAATTGTAAACTCTGGGGCATATGAGTTTGGAGCAATGGCAGTATCAGACTCTGTAACAGATTTTATGACTGATAGAAAGGTTCTTGACGCTGTAAAGTCTTGGGAGAATAGACAGAAAGAGCTTGAGGTTATAGCAGAGCGTAGAGCTAATGGATTGCAGACCTATGATTTTGGTCAAGTACCAGTTATAGATCCTGCAACAGGCCTGGCTATGAGAGATCCTCAAACAGGTGAGGTTATTACTCAACATGTAAGTGATACACATGTAACTGCTAATCAGGGTATATATCAACCTTTATCTGAGAATAAGTTACCTGCAGAAGAAAAAGCAAGACAGCTTATGCAAGGTATTAGAGATGATCCGATTCTTTTAGGAAGGATACAATCAACAGACCCGGAACTTGCATTCTTTCTACGTAGCGGAAAAGAAGTAACAGCAGATAAAATAGAAAGAGTTGCAAAGGCTGTATTACCTTTGTATATGGATAGTTCAGAAGGTCTACAGAAAATGAGGGCATTACAACAGATCACAGTCAATGATGCTACAGGCACATTATATGATCCTCAAGAAGCACAACAAGTATTGTTAAAAGATCTTATAAGTGCAGCAGCACCGCAACAAGGAACTGATTATCAGTATACACAAAGTCTTTATATGAAAGCTTTGGCAGATCAAGAAACTCCAACAAGTACACCGGTAGAACCTAGACAATCTGTTGATATCGCTCCAGGAATAGAAGATGTTAATTTTGATGAGTATTTTAATGCTGATGGATCTTCTTTATCTCCCACCAAAACTGTTGAAGTTGAGGAATATGATTTTAGTGGGCTTGTAGGAGATAATACAGAACCTGTTGTAGAATCTACCAAGCGGGTAAGAAAGCAGCTTGCAGAAGGAAAAGATCTTTTAAATATTAGAGGAAATATGGCAGGTAAACTCCAGTATCTTATGGAGGAGTATGAGAATGTAATACCTAGATTACCTGGTCAGACAAATAAAGAGTATGCTAAAGAACTTTGGAACGGAATTGTAAAAAATCCCGCAATACAAATAAGTACTGTGTATTCTCCTAGAATAGAAGGAATAGAGTCTATGAAAAAGATATTAGGTAACTCTCCTAGCCTTCGATTTATAAATATCGATAATCCTACTACTGTACCTTTAACCTTAGAAGAGTTGGGAGATAATCTAGACGATAGTAACAATAATTTAGGTCAACTTTTTGATTTAGATGAAGATTGGGAGAAGGAAATTATAACTGCTCTCCAAGGAGGAGATACAGAGGCTACAGTGCAAATAAATGGATTGACTACAAGAGGTCCTTTAGCAGGAGGAATGGAGATTACATATACGTCTAGTGATAAAGACGTAGTTAATCTTATTGTAGCAGATAAATCTAAACCTATAGCAGAGTTTAAAAGACTAGGGGCTGTATCAGATCTTGTTGCGCAAGGTAAACCTAATGCTACAAAAACTATAAATTATCCTACACCTACAAAAACAGGAGATCCTATTACTGATGGAAAAATGCCTAATGGTATTACACATATAGATTACACATATAAAGTAAGAAGAAATCCTAATCATGGAGATATTGAATCTTATGTTCTTATAGAGTATAAAAATTCTAGGACAAACGAAGTATATAAAGCTATACAGCGACCTGAAACTCTTGGAGCAGTAGTTCAAGGTATTTTAGATAACTCTGCAGCAAGAGGAGAAGAATTAGGACTTTTATTTGGTGGTAAAAAACCAGCCTCAACTACTACTTTTTCAAATTAATAAAGATAATTAAGTACATAGATGGAAGATGACGAGCTATTAAACCTCCCTGAAGATACAGCACTTGCAGCATCTCCTCTTGAAACTGCGCCAGCAGGATTAGGAGATGACGACGATCCTTCTAATTTACCTGAGGATACAGCATTTAACTCTATGCTTATACAAGAGGCAGATGCTATAGGTATGTTTACTCCTGCACCTGTACAGAACGTAGGTCAGTATGTTCCAGATGATTTTGGTAAGTATAAACAGGACTATAATATCACCTTACCTGGTCAGTTAGATGACCTTGCTGAATACAGAGGTGCTACACAGAGTACCCTTGATAAGTGGACTAATGGTACTATAAAGTTTGCAGGTAAAACAGGAGTTAATGTACTAGGTAGTATTCCAGGTTTAGGGTATGGTTTATATGCAGGTGTTAGAGATGGTAAATTCAACTCATTATATAATAATGAATTTGCAAGGGGGTTAGACGATCTCAATACTGCGCTAGATGAAAACCTACCTAATCACTATACACAGTTTGAAAGAGAGAAAGGTCTATGGGATCAGATGGGTACAGCTAACTTCTGGTCAGACAAGTTCTTAAATGGTATGAGCTTCTTAGCTGGAGCCGTAGCTACAGAGTTTATAATGTCTTCTGCTACTGCTTTAACTCTTGGGGCTGCGGCACCTGCACAGGCGGCAGGTACAGCATCTCTTCTAGCCAGAGGTACAAGACTGTTTAAGAACACTACCTTGGGTAGAAAGGCTACAGATGTAGCAGCTGCTGCAGGACAGTTTGTATCAAGGCGACAACTATTAGATACAGGTAAGCTTACAAGACAGTTAGCTACAGGTGCAGTATATGAAGCAGGTGTAGAATCTAGACATGCTTATGACAGCATTAAAGAAAACCTTGTAAACGTTGCTATAGAACAAAAAGGTCTTGACCCTTATAAGATGACCAAAGAGCAGAAGTTTGAAGCTCTTAGCATAGAAGAAAGACAGGATATAGAGAATGAAGCTACTAACTTGTCCAATGGTGTCTTTGCAGGTAATGTAGCTTTAGTAGGTATGAGTAACATGCTTATGATACCTAAGCTTTATGGTTTAGGTAAACATAATCTTATACGAAACATACCTGGAGTACAATCCTTAGATGAAGGACTTGCAAAAGTAGGTAACAGAGCAAGAAAGTATATAGAGGGTAAAGCAGGGAAAAGAGCTGCAGACATAGGATACGGTGTAGGATATGTAGCAGGAAGAGGATTCTATGAAGGATTTGTAGAAGAAGGTGGACAAGGTGTAATGCAGAGAGCTGCAGCAGACTACGCTCTTCTTTCAGGTGTAAGAGATGATAACAGCCTTAGAGAGTTGATAGGTTCCAGTATAAGTTCTTTTAAAGAGGCAGGTGCAGAATCTTACTTTACAGACGAAGGTCTTACAGAGGTAGTTCTTGGAGTTATAATGGGTACACTGGGACTTCCAGGTGTAAATACTACTGCTATACAGGCTTATAAGGATACAAAAGTCAGGAGAGAGGCTCTTGATTATTTAGACGCAGCTATAGAAAACAATCCAGGGCTTATAAGAACACTTAGTTCTAATGCTGCATTCTTTATGAACGTAGCTAAAAGAAGTAAACTTATGGACCAAGCTATAGAAGCTGGGGACATGGCTCTTGTAAAAGATCTTGAATATGACAACTTCTATGATTATGTCATGGCAAAGATTGCTACAGAGCAATATGAGGATATAGAAAATCAAACAGATGCCATTCTTAATATGGCTGAAGAAGAGTTTATAGAGTGGGGAGGATATCAAGATGAAAGTCTTACAAGCGAAGAAATAACTAAAAGAAAGAATTACGTAGTAAATGCTGTAAAAGAAAGAGCAGCAAAGATCAAAGAAAGGGTAGATAAAGTAGACTCTACTTTGAGATATACTATGCAGGAAAAGTTTGCGGGTATTCAAAGACCTGGTACAAAAGCATATAATAGAAATCTTCTTATTCACTCTTTGTCTACTATGGACAATACAGAGGAAAGAGAAGAAGCACTTATAAAAAAGTGGGCAGAGCTTACAAACGGAACTATAACAGTGCCTAGCTTTAGAGTTGTAGATAACAAACTTGTAGACCTGTCTGATATTGAAAGCATGCCTGTAATAGAATATCAGGATGCAGATGGCAATTTGCGTACAGTAGATATAGCAGCTTTTACAGAGGAGTCTGGCCTTCGAGGTATGCTTGCGAATGTGTTAAAAGGTATTGATGTTTTAGAAAAGAAAGGAGATAAAACTGCTAAAGAAAATGAGTCTTTAAAAGATCTCTATGACATGAAAGTGTCCCTTAACGACATTATTAAAAAGGTGGGGGATGAAAACAATCTGTCAAAGGAAGAATACGAGCAACTCATAGAGCCTTGGATACAAGCAGACCCAGAAGGCTATGCTCAAAACTCTGAAGAAGCTTATACAATACTTGCAGATCTTAGAAAACTACGTGCTCGTAGACAGACAGCTGCAGAAATGTACAAGCAGCTTATGGATCCTTATTACAGGCCGCAGGTAACTCAGAATATCATTGAAAAGATAAATGCTCTTGATACTGAGGTTACAGAGGGAGAAAAAGAAGCACGTAAAAGGAAAGATGAAGAAGATGCACGGAAAGTACAGGAGTTTAAAGATAAACTGCAGGCAACCCGTGTAGCAACAGAAAGAGAGCTTGAGAATCTTGAAAAAAGGATTGCAGATTTAAAACAAGAATTAAAAGATCTTCTTGGAGAGCTTGTACAAAATACAGAAGATCTTGAGGCCGGTAAACTCATTAAAGGAACGTCAGTAAAAGATGCAAATAAAAAGATCAAAGATATAGAGGAGACCATCCGTATTGGAGAAAGTCTTTTAAAAGATCTTAATATAGACAAAGACAATATTGTAAGTATACTGACTATCATAGACGAGTTTGAACTAAACCCACCTGACATAAATCAATACTATGCAGAAATGTATGGTAAAGGTGCAGATCTTTTAGCTCAGATAGATCCTTCAAAAAGTATCAAAGACCTTAATCTGCAGTTCTTAAGAGACATGACTCTTTTAAAGAATGAAAAGCAAGGACAGGTCAATACAATAAATCAAGCTATACAGGAAATTACAGATGAGCTTGTACAGCTTAATGATTACAAAAAGATACTTGAAGACCTTATCAATCAGCATAGAAAAGCTTTTAAAGAAAAAGGTAAACTTACTATTGAAGAGCAAGACAATATAGAGTTTCTTACATCTGAGCTTATACTTACAGAGCAGAGTATAAACAGACTTAAAGAAATACTCCCTGTAGATATAAATGCCTTAGAGTCAGTAGCACCTTTTGTAGAAACCTTAAAACAGTTTGAAGATACTGCTACAAGGTTGTTCACAGCTGCTATAATAAAAAATACTAAGATCAAAAAAGGTACGGATGCAGATCCTAAAAGACCTTCAAATAAGTATCAGTACTCTGTAGAAGATGCTTATTCTTCAGACTATAAGATCCCTCTTGCTAAACCGGATATTTCTTTTCCTGGATTCAACAAAACTGCAGGGAGACATAAAGCTGATGAAGATAAAGAAGTATACGACGCAGCTCTTGAAACTTACAGAGAGCTTGTAAAGGTAGATAATAAGACCGAAAAGGAAGAAAAGAAATTTGCTATAGCAGAGTCGCAGTTAAGATGGTTTAACTGGCTGCACAGTACTAACATAAGTCCTAATGTAAGTAAAGGTAAAACCTACCATAATTACGCTCTTGCTGCTATACATATAAACAATATCCCTGATGAGTTAAGAGAACTTGGTCTTACAGAGGAATTGTTCTATGATGAAAACGATATAAAACTTGTAGCATTTCAAAGGCAGAAACCAAAAGATAAAGGTAAAGGCTTTGACAGGGTAAATGCTTTTGTAACAGATGGGAATGGCAATCTGATCTTTACTTCCGCTATGAGCTCTAGATTGGATAGAGCAAACGGAGAGTCAAGATTCAGAAATGATAAAAAAATAAAAAAATCTGAAAGAAAAGCTATAAGTGAAAAACATGAGTCTTGGAGAAAAGAGACATTAAACTCTCCAGATATATACCTGTATAACATTACAGGTAAATCAAACGGTAAAATCGTACTTGAAGATGAGGCTACACAGAATAATAAAAAGCTTCATGGAAACAACAGATACTCTGAAGTTCCTCTTTTTATAGGTACAGCAAAAACAATAGATGAGCCTATAACTCTTACAGACATACCTATGCCTGTGTTTACACGATCAGGTTTAGTATGGGCATATGATAAAAAGCGTCAAATGTCCATACCTATGATAGGTAGAGAGCTTGAAAGTAGTGAGGTAGAGAATGTAGCAAGACTGTTGCATAAACTATTATCTCTTCGTAAAGAGTACTATGATGCTCAGGAAGGAACTAAGAGCTTTGAAAAAGCTTACACTGACGCAAAAGAGTTCGAGTTTGAATTAGA
>Ga0070751_1001031_pt1 | contig 16792 bp, 11 predicted proteins | sample VirMetDEL_Aug_28_FD_78514 | JGI IMG/M metagenome (GOLD analysis project Ga0070751, IMG submission 78514) | Aqueous microbial communities from the Delaware River and Bay under freshwater to marine salinity gradient to study organic matter... | ecosystem: Environmental > Aquatic > Marine > Coastal...
AAAGTCTACCGTCCCGCAGTTTACGCGGCGGTCGACGCTTCCTCGCTCGGAGGTCAAGAACCGAGTACGGGGAATCTTTGCATCGTGGGTGACTTCCCCACGCTCAAACAGAGTGAAGCGCTCGCGTTTACGAGTGCGAGTGATCTCGTCGCGTATGACCCGACGGATCCCGAGCTCGCGCTCCTCGGTTCGATCGCGTTCAACCCAAGCGAAGACGAGCGCGTCCCCGCTGGCGTCGCTTCTTTGAGCTTCCTGAACGTGCAGCCCACGACCCAAGCGAGCGCGGTGCTTTTGGACGCTGACAGCGGAAACGCGCTCAGCGTGAAAAGCAAGCTCTACGGCGCGAGGGGAAATCGAACGACGGTCAAAGTCGAGAACGAGAACACGGATCAAGTAAAGATCACCGTGAACCGCGACTCCCTCGAGGAGATCTTCGAGGGGATCGAAAGCGGTGACCTCGCCTCCGTGTATTACGCGGGTTCTCTGTTGACCCTCGTCACCCTCGCGGCCTCGCGCTCTGCGCTCTCGCTCTCATGGAGTCAGACAACGGGCGCGATGAACAACGGATCATTAAGCGTAGATGTGAGCGATATGTCACTCAGTAGCACGCTCGACATTACGCCGTCCTCCGCCGCGCACACGTCGCCGCTCTCCTTCGTAATTAACGGATTGAGTGACGCGGGGGCGGTGGTTACGGAGACGCTCACCTTCCCCTCGGGGAACGATGTCGAGCAGACGACCGCGAACACTTACTCCTCAATCACGTCGATCTCTGTTTCTTCCGACGACACCGTTTACGCGGGGACGTTCGACATCGAAGGATCTTTGAGCATCGACCCGAGTGACTACGCTTCACTCTCCGAGATGGTGACGGCGCTTAATGCGCTCTCAGGCTTCGCGGCGACCTATGACGCGGGGCGCTCATATCCCGCGAAAGAGATCGACGCGATCCCGAGCGGCTCAATCGTTGGTCTCGGAAACAAGGCCACTTTCCGCGCGGATCTCTACGCGGTGATTGAGGCGCTCAGCTCTTCGCGGCTTGTGTCTGTAGAGCGCGCGAGCGGAGGAACAAAGCCTCTTGCACAGAGCGGCGGCGCGGCTTCAGTGACGCAGCGTCTCGAAGGGGGCACGTCCTCCGCGTCGAGTCTCAGCGATTGGACCTCCGCGCTCGCGACCATCGAGGCGAGTGACCTTCAGATCCTCGTCGGGTGGACCTCGAATATTGATCAGCAGAAAGAGATCAAGAAGCATCTCCCTCTCGCGGCGCGTGCAGGCCGAGAGCGTAACGCGTGGGTCTCCGCTCCCGCGAACACCAGTCTCGCGAACATCGAGAGCCAATATACAAAGGTGCTCAATGATCGAAACATCGCGATCGTGGGTCAGTCGATCAACGTCACGCGACCGAATGGTGTCCGCGAGACGCTCTCCCCGCTCTATCTCTCCTTGATGTTGGCAGCGATGCAAGCGGGGACACCGATCGCGACGCCCCTGACGCGTAAGCGTCCCCGAGTTAACGAGGTTAGCGGAGCATGGAACGGCGACACTCAAGCCGTCGATGCAATCCTCGCGGGGGTTGTCTCTCTGAGTCTCGGCGCTCTGGGTTACCGCGTTGAGCGTAGCGTGACCACTTACCAGACGGATGACAACCCGATTTACTCAGAGGTGAGCGCGAACGAGAGCGTCAACGCGTCGATTCGTGATCTACGCTCCGAGCTGGATCGCCTCGTAGGTGACGCAAACCGCGCACTCACCGCAAACCGAATCAAGAGCCTCGCACAAAGCCGACTCAATCGACAGGTACAAGACGGCGTGATCAAGGCTTATAAAGATGTCGTCGTTCAAGACGGTGGAGATACTTTGATCCTCGGTTACACTGTCGCCGCCGTCGAGCCGCTCAACTTCATTCGACTTGATGTCACTGTACAAAGGTTTTAAAAATGGCTGAACCCGTATTTTCAGGCGCTCGCGCTAAGCTCATAGTTAACGGGGTTGAGATCGGTTTTGCAACTGGGGTCTCTGCATCGGAGAGCATCACTCACCAGAGAGTCGACGTACTCGGAAACATCGACTCTCAAGAGCTCGTCCCCGTGTCTCGCGTCGTATCACTTAACGCGGACTTCGTGCGGATCACGAATACTTCGATCCAAGAGCTCGGGGTCATGCCTCGAGGGGGAACGGCGGAAGTCGTCAACTTCCCCGAGCTGACGCTTGAGGTCTATGATCAGGTTTCAGACGTGCCCGTATGGAGAGTTGAGGGGGCGCGGTGCGAGTCGCGTAGTTGGCAAGTTCAAGCGGGGTCTATCGTGACCGTCAACGCGAGCTTCCAAGCTCGACGACTCTTTGACGAGCGCGGGGCGTAACACATGGACTTGAGACAACTCGACAAAGCACCGCAGAGCGACGAACTCATCCCCCGCGAGACATTGCTCAACGTCAGCTATACAGCGCCCGACGGATCGCGCTTCGATGAGGCGCTCGTGTGTCGCGTTCCTGACGGTGACGGGCGCACGCTCATCGATCGACGCGCCGCGATCCTCGCGGGTGTCCCGTGGGCGCAGCTAAGCGATTACGCACAAGCACGCTTCGCGGCTCTGGCGACGTTGTCCGTTCACCTCGTTGATCTTCCTGATTGGCTGAATCAATGGGCGCAAGAGGATGACGAGCTTCTCTTCGCGATACGAGGGGAGGTGGAGCGCCACGCGCTCGCGTGGTTTCGCGGATCTCGAGAGGCGAGTGAAGGCGGAGAGGGAGCGCCCCGAGTTCGCGTTTCTTCAGCACACACTCCCCCCGCTCTCTGATTCTGCTTCGGAGATTGATCGCCTTACGCGGTACTTGTTGACGTTGGACGATGAACAATATGAGAGATTGACCCAGAGAGCCCCCGTAAGCCTCCGCGACAACGCACCAAGCTCCACGGGTGACGCGGTCGGTGATCAATGGGAGCGCGAGTTCTGGCAACAGAGGAGACGGGGATGAGTCAACAAAAACATAGCTCAGAGATAACGGTCACGATCGACGACTCGAGGGTCGAGGCGGCTGCGCGCAAACTCGAGGAGTCGTTTCAGCGCGTAGGCGAGGCAGGTGAGAGGGCGATGAAGCGCACCGCGCAAGCGGCGCAACAAGCGGCGCAGCCCCCTCCCCCCGCTCCTGTGAAGCCTCCGCCGCCTCCTCCCGCTCCTGTGAAGCCTCCGCCGCCTCCCGAGCCCGAGCAGAAAGCCCCCCTCGAGAGAGACGAGAAAGGGCGCTTTCTCCCGAGGGGTGTTCGCGGTGTCGCCCCGAAGGGGCCTCCCGTGCTCACAGACGCGCAAGGGTTGACGGCGCTCGGGTCACTCGCGGGAGGTAAACCGCGCACGGAGCTCGACGCACTCGCGGCTCAAGGGCGCGCGATCTCCGAAGCGAATCAAGCACGCGCGCTCGCTCAAGCGCAGAACTATAAGCCCCCTCCGACGCTCGCACAGAGAGCGGGGGCTTATGCTCTCGGGGTCGGCAGAGAAGCCGCACCTTCGATTCTCCGCTCTGGTGCTCAAGGGCTCTTCGGCGGGGGTGGCTCTGCGGGGGTAGCGCAAGCGCTCGGCGCGATGGGAGGCTCGCTCGCGGGGGCGTTCGGTTCTCAGAAACTCGCTGCGGGGATCCCCTTCGTCGGGGGTCTACTCGGGGGCGCGATCTCTCAAAGAGCGCAGAGACTCGGACAAGTCACGGCGCTCGAGCGCCCTCAAACCGAGCTCGCTTTGAGTGGTGCTGTAGGCGTTCGCGGCGCGCGGGGTCGCTTTGAGCGGCTCGGGATCTCGGGACTCGAAGGCGTGGGAGCGCTCCGCGCGTTCTCGCGAGCGATCGGGGCTCGAACGGAGTTACTCGGCGGCGACATGATCGGCCCGACTTCTGATCTCCTCGCGCAAGCGACGCTAAGAGGCATCGACCCGAGCGCCCTTGGGGGCTTTGTTCGTGGAGGCGCGATCGGTGGAGGTGCTCGAACGGGGACACGAGGCTCGATGAGTCTCGCTAATCGGCTCCTCAGTAGCGCGTCGAGCATGGGTCTCACGGGCGCGGGAGCGACTCAGCTTCTCGGCATGATCGCCCAGAACACGCAACGCATCGCGGCGGAGGGTCTCAGCATCGACGAGGAGAGCGCGGCGCGCTTTATCTTAGGTATTGACACCGCAGCGCGTGAAGCGGGAGCCCGACAACTTCAGGGCGTAGGAGCGGCGCGCGCGTTTACGCAGTTAGGCGGCGCACTTGGTGGCGCGGTGTCGAGTTTTCGCGGTCAATTCGGGGGCCTCGCTCAAGGGGGACTCACCGCCGCAGCCGCTCGAGGGGGAGGGGGTCCGCTTGACGTGCTCCGCCGTCTCGAGGGTTTCCGTACAGATCCCGCGCGCGCGATTCAGGCGCTGCGCGGCGTAGGCTTCGAGGGTGATCTCCTTCAACTCGCGCTCTCGGGTCTCGGTCTCAGCACAGAGGCGGCGGGAGTTCTTGGGGCCGCGAGGCCCTCAGATCTAGGCGAGGGGATCTTCGGGGCCGATCTCGGGACGATGCGCCGAGGGATGGGAGTATCTCGAGCGGTGCAGACCGCAGAGGGACGTCTTATCGGAGCCGTAGAGCGTGACCCCGAAGCGCTCCGCACCTTCGTCGAGCTCAACGCAAAACTCGAAGAGCTCTCCCTCTCGCTCACGAAGAGCGACGGGATCGTCGTGCGCTCATTGGGCACGATCGAATCAGGGATCTCCGAGATCGTGCGGATCATTGAGACGGGGGACATCGCGGGAGAAATCGGGAGGAAGATCGGAGAGGCTATATTTTGAGAGTCATCGTTCACAACTACACAGAAGAAGCGCCATACGCGCGCAGAGACGGCGCGGCTCCCCGCGTAGAAATCACGGAGCGGATCACGGCGGTTTCGTGGTCTTACTCAGTCTCCGCACCCTATGAAACCGCGTCGATCTCGACCTCCGTGCGTATCGATGAGCTCGACGTATTAGGCATCGGGACACCGCGTCGCGGTGAGCGCGTTCCCGCGTTGCATGCTTCGGGATGGGTGGAGATCATCGCAGAAGAAGAGCGCGTGTTCTATGGTCCGCTCATCGGATTAAATACGGGACTGAAAGTCGACTCTTCGGGGCGACGTGTCTCGCGGGGGGTTCAGCTCTCTGCGGTTTCTTGGCTCTCGTTACTAAGTCGCCCGTTTAAGTTGAGCTCAGACGATCGCTTTCTTGTGTCGGGTGGTGTCTATGATTATGAGCAGTGGGCGAGCATCTTCGACCGCGTTTTCTCGAGCGGCGCGGCGTTGTCAGTCGGTGAGGGTTTCTTTGGCGCATGGAGAAATATTACATCTCACAAGACTCCCGAGGGCGGTGCGCTCAGCGACTTCGGGGTCGTCTTCACGCCAGAGGACTTAGATGACTTTGGGATCGAAGGGCGGTCGTTAACGGAGGTTGAGGGGACCAACATATCACAAGCCCCCGTCGCCTCTTCGGGTTCATTGTGGTCGATCTTCACGAACACGTTTCAACCGACTCCGCAGCTCATCGACCTCTTTCCTATATGGAACAAGGGGCGTCCTTATTTGCTGTATCGCATGCGACCCCCCGCACCCGATAACCGCGCATACTTCGACCGCGTTGACCAAGTCGCGACAGAAGGGCCGAGCGCGGGGATCGATGTGCAAGTGAGCGCAGACCCCCAGTTAATCGAGAACGTCGTCGGGTATACGTTGAACTACTCGGGAGACAGAAACAACTACATCGAGGTTACGTCGCCCTACTTGGGGATCTCACAGCTCGCGGGGCTCAATAGTGACCCCGTACTCATGCGCGACGATGTCGAGAGATACGGGCTCTATCCCCTTGAGATCCCTTATCCACTACTCAGAGACTCGGCGGGTTCCCTGCGAGACCAACTCGAACGACTCAGCATCTACGCGGCGACGTTGTACGGCGAGGATCACGCATACGCCCGAGCCTCACTTGACGGTTTCTTTGATCGCTCGCTCAAGGTCGGTGAGTGGGCGCGGTGGTTGGGTTACTCCGATGAGGTCGAGTTTCACGGATACATCACGCGCGTCGATCACCGTGTCACCGTCAACGAACAAAGCGGCGTTGTCGATAAGCATTCAACGCTGCAACTTGAGCGAGTCTCTCAGGGTCGGCGCTCAAGCCGCAAGACGCCAGAGTCTCCGATTCTCATCGACATTCCCCCAAGCGGAGAAGCAGAATGATCACCTCGTTTTATACGGCGACCGTGACACGGGTCACACACGAGAGCGGCTCCCCGCTCTATGATGTACGCACGAACGAGGGCGCGATTTATCGGCGCGTCCCCTTACGAGGATTCAGCGATTCTTTCGCGCCGTGCTCCGTGGGTCAATCTGTTCATCTATCTTTCCCTCGCGGTCGCTATGATCTCCCGTTCATCGTGGGCGCAGATGTGACGCTCGTCACGGAATCGACGGACTCCGCGACACGCTCCGCAGACTATGAGCCCGACTCGCGAGATCTACAGCTTCGCCACGCGGGAAACACGCTCTCATTATCGAGCTCTGGGACAACGATCGACGCCCCCGTCGCCGTGCGTGTGCAGCTCCCCACAAGCGGCGCGTTTCGCGTCTCAAGGGACGGCGCGGCGGCGAATACCGTCCTCGAGGCTCAACCGTTCATCGATTCGCTTTACGGACATCTGAGCTCCCTCGAGCTCACAATCATCGCGATGCAGACACAAATTAACGCGCTCAGCGCGGCGCTCGGTCTAAGTACGACGCCGACAAATATCGCGGCAACGACTCCCCCCGCGAGCGCGGGAGTCGCTAAAGTGTCCGCAGAGGCGACAAAGAGCGACGCGATCGAGATCCCTTAAAGGAGTGAAGCATGAGTAAAAAGACCGCTGGACCCCCATCGATACCGATCCCCGCGAGCGGGAGACTCGGTTCGCTGTTACGCGTTCCCGTCGACTATCTCCTCGAGGTGTACACGGATAATCAAATCACGACGATGATCGCGCTCCCCAACACCCCGAACGGGGTCACTCAAACAAGGAGACACGCGACGGAGCTCTTGCATACTCTCGGGACCGTAGTGCGTGAACTCACGCAGAACCATCGAACGGATATCGTACTTAAAGGGGTTAGCGGATACGCCGCGCGAAGTGGCCAGACTCGAGACGGCGGGGTCATCGTCGCGGGAGGTCGCACGATCCTCGAAGAGTTCGACCGCTTCCTTGATGACTATCAGCGCGAAGCCGCGAAGAATGTCGACCGCGTGTTCATGGTTTACCGCGCACTCAACGAAGGTTACGCTTTCAAGGTCGAGCCGCTCGCGTTTCGGTGGTCCGAGGACAGTTCAGAAAACCGCTTCAGTTATGCATGGGAGTTGACTCTCGAGGCTTACGCAAGCGCTCCCAAGTCTCCGCGCCCCTCGATTCTCGCACCCGTCACCGAAGCGACGAGGAAGGCGGCGCAATATGTAGCGGCGGCGGCGGGAGCTATGAGCCTCGCACAAAACGCGCTGATTAACACGCGCGCGGAGTTCGCTGAAGCTCAGAACCTTCTCAACTCGATCACGAGCGTAATCAACACGATCGAGGGGGTCGCGAACGAGGTCGACGGGACGCGCTCTTTCTTTACGGAGGACCTCCCCGCGACGTGGGCTCGACTCACTGATTCCTATACTCGCGCAGTAAACGCAGTCACAGAGATAACAGGGGACAACAGACTCGCGAGCTCTGCGGAGACGCTGAATACTTACGCGCTCGGAGTCGCGGGGCGCGTGGGGGTCAACAAAGCATCATTCGATTCTGCTACAACGAACGCGCGCGATCTCTCTTCCTTCGCGATCAGCACACAGAGACCGCGCTTCGTGCGCGAAGTGATCCTCCGCGCGGGTGATACGTTGCAGCGCATCGCGGGGCGCGCTTATGGTGACCTCTCTCGCTTTGGGGAGATCATTGAATACAACGGATTTAAAGACGCAACGCACCACGGAGACGGGCGACCGTTGCGAATCGGTGACTCTGTTCTTGTCCCTTTCGACACATCGAGCGCCGATGATCTCGGGCTCCCCCGTGACGGTGATCTCTTCGGGCGAGATCTACGCGTCGACCTCGACGGCGACCTGATTCTCGAGGGAGGCGACCTCGCCGTGATCGAAGGGCGCACGAACCTCGATCAAGCGTTACGTCTGCGCCTACTCTCAGAAGAGGCGAGCTCGTGGATCTTCCCCGCTTACGGTCTCCCCGTCACCGTGGGGAGCGCGCTCACTTCTCGCGTCGCCGCGTATTGCGCCTCAAAGGTGAGTGAGCAACTACGAGCAGACGCGCGCGTCGACGCGGTCGATGATGTCGTCGTCGCTCAAGAGGGCGACGCGCTCTTTATCTCTGCGACGGTCTCCCCAATTAACGGGGGGTCTATGTCCTTAATCGTACCTCTAGGAAGTTAAAATGTATACACCGAGAACATCGACGGAGATCGTTCGCGACCTCGTCGCGCGCTTCGTAGCGCGAACCGATCTCACAGACATCGCAGAGACCTCCGTGACGGGGGTCTTGCTCCGCACCGTCGCGGAACAAATCGCGGATAGTGACGTGAGACTCAGCCAAATTAGAGAACAATTTACGCTGAACGGGGCGTCGGGTGTCGACCTTGATGAGCGCGCCGAGGAGCTCGGGCTCTCGAGGCTCTCGGCGTCTGCGGCTTCGGGAGCGATCACCGTCACGCGGACAGAGACAACCGCCGCGCTCGTCGTTCCTTTGGGGTCTGTGTTTGGGCGTTCGGGGAGTGATGTCACTTACCAGACCACGAGCGCGAACACGCTCGCGATCGGAGAAGCCTCGAAGGATGTTACGGTCGTCGCGTCCGTGGCGGGGAGTTCGGGAAACTGCGCACCCCGTTCGATTGATACGATCATCGAGGCCCCGAGCGCGATCGTCTCCATCACGCAAGGACTCGCGCTCGCGAACGGTCGAGACGCCGAAACCGACAGCGACCTAAGAGCGAGAGCGACGCGCCACCTCAACAGCCTCGCGAGGTCGCAGCCCGTCGCGCTCACTCACGCAGCGCTCTCGTATTCTGCGAGCGATGGAACGCGCGCGACAACAGCGACGCTCTACGAGCCGATCAACGAACTCGGCCGATGCGAGCTCTTGATTGATGACGGTTCGGGACTCGGCGCAAATCCCGCGAAGCGTCTCGGGTCTGCGGTGAGTGTCACCCTGAACGCGGTTCGCGGTCAGCTTATCGGCGTTGAGTCTCCTGTTGTCGACGCGATCAGCGTCAAGAACGGAACGACGCCGCTCATTGAAGACCAAGATTACACAATAAACAGAGCGCGCGGGATCATCACACTCGAGGACTCAGCGGCGGCAAGCGGTGACACGATCAACGTCGACGGATACGAGGTTTACACGGGACTCGTCGCAGAGCTACAGAGTTTGATTGACGGAGATCTCGGAGACATAAAAAGCGGTTACCGTGCGGCGGGGATCTCGGCGCGTGTGCTTCCCGCTCCTGTCCAACTGGTGAGCCTCGATATTCATATCGTCGCCGCTTCTGGCTCGACGTTAACCACGGTTAAGCGCGAAGTAGAGGCCGAAGTCGCCGCGTATCTCTCCGCGCTCGATGCGGGGGCTCCCGCGTACCGTGCCGCGATGGTGAGCCGTGTTATGCAGGTTTCGGGGGTAGTCAATGCGCGCGTACTCACAGCGGGGACCGCGAACGAGACCCCTGATATTTACCCGTCTTCTTCGCGCACGGTGCTCCGAGCGGGTACACTGAGGGCGGTCACCTCGATCACTGGAGTATAAGATTTATGGACAAAGTTAAATTATACGCGCAAGAGCGACTCGATCTCGATGACGCGCGCGATTTACAAGCGTTAATCTACGACTACATTCAAGAGGCGTTCGGCGGTCTCTTTGGTCACATTCGCGGCGCGCTCTCAAGACCCTCGATCACGCAGACCGAGAACGGCGGAGCTCCTTACATCGAGATCGCCCCGTTTCAGTTCGTGACGACGACACCGATCGCGGAGAGCGCGCACGGCGTGACCTCTCCGTCTGCGGGGATCGCGTATCGCCAGATGAAGACGATCGTCGTGACCTACGAACCGACCGAAGAGACCTCGACTCAAATCAGCATCGACACGGCGCGCGCCTATTATCAGGATTATGTCGGCGCGTATCTCTGGGCGCGTCCAGTACAAATCGACACCGACACCGCGAGCCGTATTCAATGGAGCGTCGCGCAAGGCGACGAGGTCGTATTTAGTGACGAGACGCGATCGTCTCAACGTGTCGAGTTTGCCGTGCAAACCTCCGAACCCGTCTCCGCAGCGAACGAAGCGGCATGGGCTCCCATCGCATATATCACGAGTTGGAGTGATGCAGACAACACGAACAGCGTCGCGTATTGGCAAGCGGTGAGCGCGTTTGAACACGACGCCACGCGGACGTGGATGAATGACATCGTGAGCGGCGCGGGTGCGTCGTTGACTCGGGCGCAAATGTCCCTCGATGATCCGATGACGCTCCTCGGATCGTATACGATGGGCTCCTCGAACTCTCCCTATACGGGGGGGAGAAGTCACCGCGTTCTCGGCGTCGCGGATCAACTCGCGATTCTGCGCTATAAAGTCGCGCAGATGCAAGGATTCGGAGAGGATGATCCGACGGGCACGCCGACCGCTCGCGAGTGGTACGATCAGCCCCTCTCTTCTCTTAACGGTTTGAAGACGCGCGTTGATACAATATTTAACCAACGCACGACGAAACACGTTTGCATCGCGACCGCGCTCGTTCAGATGAGTCAAGGATCGGGGGAGCCCATCTTTTCTTTGATTTACGGCGAAGGCTTCTCGGCGGCGCGTACTTCAACGCTACGCGGAAACCGCGTTTGCATCGAGTACGACGCCACGGTCACGGGTGAAGACTGGCTCGTCCAACATGTCGATTGTACTCAGCTCACTTTCGGAATCGTCGATAATGGTGACGGAACTTACGATTATAACCGCGTTACATTCATGATCGACCCCGCGTCGACGTGGTCCGATCTAACGAGTAACGCGAATAACTATCGACTTGATGACTACGCCACGACATCAGGACGCGGCGTTAATATCGAACTACTCGCACAAGAACAGACGAGCGAGGAAGCGATCTCGCACACTTACGGCGGCGGCACGCACGCCGACACCATTAACACAGAGCCCACGGTCGGGAATCATCAAATCCGTTTCTCAATCGCAGTATACGCACGGCACGGAGACCAGACATGAGCATCATCGCCTATGCTTCCGCGAACGCGGACCCCGTAAATAACCCGCTCGAAGATGCGGAGATTGACCTCGCGACCGCGAGCACTCCCGCATCGGTGTCTCTGTATGGTGACGCGGTCGACACTGAGGACGCGGGGGCGTCGTTCTCGTTTGCGTGGTCTCTCCTAGATCCTACGAGCGGCCCCGTGCTCAGCGCGACCGATACCCAGAACATCACAGTAAGCAACATCAGCGCGTGGCATAATATCCGCTTGCATCTCGTGGCAACGAACACGGCAACAAGCGAGACAAGTGAGACGGATGTCATCCTCGCCCCTTCCGCGTCGTTCGTTGAGATTCGGGTGTTATCGGAGAATCGAGGAATCCAGAAAGTCGCGAAGGGGTCGCGGAGTTGGCATCCCGCGCTCGAGGACTGGGCCGACGCGATCGAAGCGAATGACGCTCTCAACGACTTAAGCGACGTTACAAACGCAACAGGCGCAGAGCTCGAGATCCTTCGAGGGGGAGGGCTCGCGGAGTCTGGAGGCTCAGCGCTTCACACTCACGCGGGAGCGCATATCGCAGACGCGACGACGACAACGAGCGGAGTCGTGCAGCTTGAAGAGGCGAGCGACGCGACGGGAACTCCCCGCGTGATCACACAAGAGCGCGTGATCTTGACCGCGTCGACCTCGATCAGCGTCGATAGCTCGGGCACGAGACATGATGAGATCATCGTCGTCAACACGCCGACGCTTACGATCCCTCACGCTTCTTTTGTCGTAAGTCGACACGATCTCAAAGTTCATGCGTTCAGTTTTTCTCTGCGTGACTGCGGCAGCACGACGACGAGCGTCAAGGTGAGCATCGGACATCTCACACAAGCGGCTGCGCTAACTCGCGCAAATCCTACACTCATTGACGCGATCACCGTGACCCCGTCGGCGGCGAACTCTCCGATCATCGGGACGGCGACGATCGCGGCTCCCGTGACGGTTTCGGCGGGTGATGTGATCGTCGCAACCGTCACACAGGGAGCGAGCGCGGGACAAGGTGGACAACAGCTCGACGTAGTCATTGAGGCGACGAGGAGCGTGACATGAGTCTCGGCTATGGTGCGCCCTACGAGCTCCCCGCGAGCTCTCCCACGCGCCCCGATTGGGGTTGGGGCGACGACCCCCCGAGCTCGTGGACCTCGATCACTGCCGATTATGGTTGGGGCTCCGATCGCGGTGAAGCGTTCCCTTCTTATCTTGAACTCTCGACTCGAGAGATCGGGGATGATGGAGGCTATGCGGTCAGTATACGCGGAGACTTTCCGCGTAGAGGCGCGAGTCTTCGCCAACGTCCCGAGGGCTTCGAGGTCGTTCTCGTTGATGCCGCGCTCGCGGAGTTCAAGTGTCACGCGGGGCTCTTCGATCAAGGGGAGTCATGCACGACGGACCTCAAAGCGCAGACGCTCAGAGGCTACTCGCCACGGCTCGCGGTGGGGACGTATCAAGTGAGCGTCCGATATGACGGGACGCAGAGAAACGCGGGGTCTCTGAGCGTCGTTCGGCGTTCACTTCATCCCGCGCGTTATCATCTCGCGAACGCTCTCCCGAGTGTTTACGCGACGGGACCCCGTGTCCTCGAGAGTGAGCCCTTGTTATCAGGGAGCGCGAGAGATGAAACATATACGACGCTGCAAGCGCTACTCGGAACCTTTGGACAAGCGCTCAACGACTTCGCGGGACGTGGGGCGACGAGTCGACTCACCGCGCCGCTAAACGTCGATGATGTCGTTGTTAACCTCGAATCGACGTTTCACTTCTCGAGCTCGGGGGCTGCGTGGATCGACGGACATCTGATCCGCTACACCGCGAAGACCTCGACAACATTGACGGGGGTCTCCTCATTACCTCCGCGCACGATCCCCACGGGGGCGAGGGTTACCCATGTATTCACAGACTGAAGCGGCGCGGCGCGAGACGCTTATCACTCGCGCAGACGATGACGCACTCGACGCGCTCTCCGCGTTCTACGGACTTACGCGACCCTCATCATATCCGTTTTCGGCGTGGCGTGCGTTTCTTGAGCTCGTCGTCTATCAGCCACGCGGGACAATGAGCTCTCTTTTCGGCGTCCTCAACGCGCTCTTTAAACCGTGGACGGACCAAACAAAGCGCACGGTGAACATCTCCGCGACGGGGGAGATCGTCGATCCCTCACTCAACTCGACCGCTTACGCTCACCGATGGCTCCGAATCGGAGAGTCTCGTTTTCGATGGGTCGATGAGATCGATGTAGGCACGACGACCGCAAAAATCAACGTCAACGCGTGCGCGTACTGGGACGCTTGGGACACAGCAGAGACGGCGGTCGAGGTCGCGTTTCTCCCCTTCTTCTTCATCGAGTCGCGAGGGAAGGTGAAACTCTACGTTGACCTTGATTTAATGAGCGTCCCCCCTACGTACCTACAACCCACGGGAGCGACGCGACCCGCGTCTCAACCTTACGGCGGACAACTGCTCAACCTCTTAGACCTCGATCCCTCAACCCTTGATTACGGGAACCAGAATCAAGGCCCTTATCCGCTCTATCTGCGAGGAGACGCGGCGAGCGGGATTCTCGGAGACGTGCTCAGATACATCGTAGCGGCGGGGGTTCGGGTGGAGATTATCGGGCTCCCGTTCGGGGGCTCTCTGGGTTACTCGTCGCTTTCTGATCTGTAGTATTGACGCGGCGGCTGACTCCCTGTAACCTCACCGCGTCGACACACACACAGACACAAGGAAAGAGACACTATGATATTAACCCCAGAGCAGAGGCTCGCGGCGCTGTTGGGCGGCGAACCTACGCCCCCTAAAGAATCAAAGATCTCAGGGACTTATCTCTCGCGCTCACAGAGTCAAGAGGTTTACGAGGCACTCAAAGACGACTTCTCGAGAGAGGTCACTATACTCGACTCCCCGTTTCAAAAAGCCGCGAGTGAGCGGGGTGCGAACGTTCCAAAGTGGCGGCGGGACCCGCTCGCCGTAGCGCTCGCAATGCCTCACAATAAAGACGCTCACGTTGCACCGCTCAACGTGTCTACACTGATCGAAGGGGGGCGCGCTCCCCGCGTTAACGGAGACGCGATCAAGCTCGGCGCGGGAATCGATTATCTGTTTTTCGATTATGATCTCCCAAAGACAAAGAGCGGCGCGCGCGGGTTCATGACTCCCGAGCTCTTTCGCGAGAAGATAGCGAGCTTCACCACTCACCCCGTACTCTCGGGCGCGGTGTTCTACTCGACGCGCGGAGGGCTGCGCGCGGTGGTCCCGCTCGCGAAGTCCTTCGAGCTCAACCCCCATCTCAAGGGGGCAGACTGGGCGGCGTTCTATGATCGAGTTCGATCAACGCTCCCCAATGACTGGGATCATCGATGCAACGACGCGACCCGACTCTTTCGCCTCCCCTTCGTGCGTCGCGCGACGTATGACGAGCGCGGCAAGGTACAGAGCACAGAGGAACAGAACGGCGAGATCTGGATCCCCTCGAAGATAAGAGATTATGAGCTCTCTCCCGAAGACCTCGCGGTCATCGTCTCCGCGAGCGTCAAAGGAAACGCACGGAGAGACGGCGTGAAGGGTGATCGGCTTGTCTCATTCTTCGAGAGAATCGGGCTCTTAGGTCCCGAGTATAAGGAGATCAACGGGGAAAAGTCATACGTTGCTACGTGCCCCCTTGAGAAGCACCACTCATCCGACAACGAGACCTCGACTCTCCTCCACGCGGTGGAGGGCGGGGGGTACGTCCTTAATTGTATGCACGCGACTTGTTCGCAGATTTTTGAAGAGCGCGGGGGGTGGCGCGCATACTTGCAAGCAGAGCACGCGGAAGAGTGGCGCGAAGTCATAGGTCGCGAAGATCTCGACTATCTCTATGATCCCTATGATCATCTTAAGTTTGTTGAACAGGTCGTCGAGATCCTCGAGGCCACGTTCCCCGACAGGATTTTCCGCCGACAAGATTCTATCATGACGATCGAGCGGGGAGTATACGGCGGCGCTCGGTGGCGAAGTTGGTCGGTCGCGGATCTCTGCGGACTGGTCAACCGTGTAGCCCGATGGAGCCAAGCCGCAAAGGATGGAGAGACGCGGCGGACGACGGTCCCCGAGCGCATGATCAAGATCCATCTCCTCGCGATCGCGGAGGAACTCCCGCAATGTGAAACCGCGACGACTCTCCCCCCTATCGATCCGAAGACGATGACCGTCACCCGATTCTCCGAGGGTTATTGTCCCATCACTCAAAGCTATTATCTCCCCGCGGCGGCGCTCGACCTCGACAAGTTACGGCGGGTCTGTGAGGGAGATGTCGATGAAAACGCCGCGATTTGCGCTTACTTGGACCTCGTCGACTTGTTCGATGACTTCCCTTGGCGAGCTAAGAAACACCGAGTCCTCGCGGCGGCGCTCGTCCTCACTGTCGCGCTGAGACGGTCAATGGATGTCGCGCCGCTTCTCTTCGTCTCAGCCAATAATAAGGGAGCGGGGAAAACAAAGCTCTTGAGCGCAGCGGCTGCGGCTGTTCATGGTACTACGCCGCCGCTCTCCTCTCTCCCCTCGCGCGAGGAAGAGTTAAAGAAGCACCTCGACGCGCTCGTCCACACGGACGCCGATTTTTGTGTCTTTGATAACGTCGCGTCCAAGATCGGCGGGGCAACGCTCGACGCGTTCATCACCTCCCCCGTTCACTCTTATCGACCCCTCGGGGCGACGGATATCCGACTCAGCGCGAACCGAGTCTTTCTCGGAGCCACGGGGAACAATGCTACATTGTCGGGAGACACCGATAGAAGAACGTTGATGATTCGCCTTGTCACGGAACTGGAGGATCCAAGTACACGGACGGGGTTTCGTTATCCCGATTTGATCAAAGAGGCTCGAGAGCGTGTTACACGGACATGGTGCGCGATCATCACCATTCTCCGAGCGTGGGGATCCCTCGGAAACATAGACCGACGACACGCGCTCGAAGGCGCGCGGCCTTTTGGCTCATTTGAACAATGGGTCGAGATGGTTCGTGATCCGCTCATGTGGATCTCGGGTCTCGTCGAGGGCGACGCGGTCGACGTTGTCGCTCTGAGTCGCGAAGAAGTCGACACCGCACAAGAGGACAACAGAACAGAAGTCTTCGACATTCTTTGGGACTGGCAGCAACAAGAGAAGAGCGGCGGCGCGTGGTCCGCAAAGGAGCTCTTCACAGCAGTTAAGCGAAGCCTCGATGATGACGAGGGGAGCGAGCTCGCATCAATCGGGGCGACGTTGCCTCGCTTCTCCCTGTACCACTTCTCAAGACTCATCGGGTCTCGTCGAGACCAAGTGAGCGGAGCGCTGAAGATGACGGCGAAGAAGGTGCGCGGACAAATCAAATATCTCATAGTGAGCACTGAAGCGCCCGTCACACCCGTCACCGTCGAGCCTGACCCCTTCGTCACGCAACCCGAAACGCCGCGCGATGTGCGCGAGGAGCTCCCCGTGCTCAACTTCAAAACCGCGTGTGACGACGCCCAAGTTTATGACGTACCCGAGCGG
>Ga0070751_1001042_pt1 | contig 16703 bp, 11 predicted proteins | sample VirMetDEL_Aug_28_FD_78514 | JGI IMG/M metagenome (GOLD analysis project Ga0070751, IMG submission 78514) | Aqueous microbial communities from the Delaware River and Bay under freshwater to marine salinity gradient to study organic matter... | ecosystem: Environmental > Aquatic > Marine > Coastal...
ATGATCAAAGTAAATTTCAAATCAGTAATGGTGTTTTAGAATTTATAACTGCTCCTGATTTTGAAAATCCAACTGATACTGGATCTAATAATACCTATGTTGTTGACGTACGAGCTACCAATACATATGGATTTGCAGACAGAACTATTACTATAACAATTTCAGACGTAAATGAAAATAAAATTATTATTAATGGAACTTCATATAGTAACACTGGAGATTTTGGTACCAGTGCAGTCACTTATAATAATTTCGAAGTAACAATGTCAAGTGGTACTATATTTAGAGCTGGCGGATATAGGTCAACTTTAAATAATACCGATATTGCTAACGGCCAACCGTTTATACGAAATCAAAGAAACGTTGGTACAAATCTCACTATTACTTCCCAAGGCAATCCTACTATTTCAGTTTACATGTGGGGAGGCGGTGGAGGAGGTGGCGATGCTCATGGAGGCGGCGCCGGGTGGGTCCATGCTGATATAACTTTAGATGATACTAAGACGTATTATCTTCGAGTAGGCAATGGCGGCGTTGAGGCTCATCAGCCTGATAATAATGTTGATAATTCCATATCAGGAGACGGCGGCTGGGGCGGTGGAGGCGCTGGCGGAGCTGGATCTGATGGAGGCAACGGTTCTTCTTTTGCGGCTGGAGGCTCGGGACGAAATTTTTCTTCACCTGATCAACAGCTTGCTGGCGGCGGAGGAGGTGGTGGCACTTTCTTTTTTGAAACCAGCCTTTCGCAGAGTAACATTCTTTTAGCGGCTGGAGCTGGCGGTGGCGGGGGAGGCCATGACTTTTCTTCTAACGTTGATCCAGAAGGAGGAGTAGGTGGTGGAAATACCGGCGGTTCAGCTTTAGCAGACGGGTCTACTGGAAATGTAGGTGCTACCGGTGGAACTCAAAACGCCGGGGGAACCAGTACTGGTGGTAACGCTAATTCAACGGGCAATTCTGGAGCTGGGGGTCGAGGCGGAGGTGGCGCTGGGACAGGTAGTGGCATAACCGTTGCCGGCGGTGGCGGTGGCGGAAGTGGCTATTATGGCGGCGGCGGTGGCGCTGTTCAATTTGTAGGCACGGAGTTTGGATATGGCGGCGGTGGCGGATCTAGTTTTGGAAAAACTACTCTAAATTATGTTAACGGTTTTTCTACGCTAGCTTCAAATGCGGGGAGCAGCACCGCGCCGGCTGGCTCTCCTAGTTATAGACCTAGTAGCAATACTGGCAGCGGTTCTACTAGCAATGGATTTCCTGGTGCTGTAGTAATTAGGTACGAACAATAGTAAGTTGCTTATAAATATTAAAAATTGCGCCAATAGAGGAAATATAAATGGCAAGGTTTAATACAAATTTAATTAAAACAAGAGTTAGATTAGAGCCAGGCACAGTTGATGCAGCTGCTCTAGTTGATAACTCGGTAGATTCTGATATCTTGTCAGATAACGCTGTTGATACCGCAGCTATTCAAAATCTGGCTGTTACGACGAATAAAATCGCGGATGATGCTGTAACTGGTGCTAAACTTGCTAATGACATTACGATTGCCAATGATTTGACTGTTTCGAATGATTTGACTGTTTCGAATGATTTTACTGCTTCTGGTATTGCTAAAGCCGGCCTGGTTTCTCTTGCAAACAGCAATGCAGTAACCTATGATCTTTCAACCGGCAATGTGGCTAAATGGAATCGAGATTCATCTCCTGTTGATGCAACTAATACATTGACACTCGACGGTACATCCGGCGGGGCTCTTGATGGGATGGGCTTTACCATCATGGCATTCAATGGTGATGACGACTCAGATCGTTCTATCACTTTTGCTGGTGGTACTGGTATTACTGTACACTATAGTGACTCGGCTACCATTACATGGGGCGGACCAAATAAGCATACGGTTATTTCTGGTATGGTATTTGATTCTGCCAACGTCCTTATTCTTAGTGCAGGTTTGGTAGGTTCGGTCTAATGGCTTTTCCTGGTACTTTTGCTTTAGCTATGCCAGCTGTTATCGGCGGTGGTGCCAATTTTGGCACTATTGATATTGATGGTGTAGTTTATAGCACTAATCAAATTTATACTCGGGAAGGTTATGAATCGCCAAATCCAACTTATACTTCTCAGCTCTCGCCAGTGCTAGGCCAAGGCCATAATAATGCAGATAATATTATAACTGTTACTGAAAAACCAGTTCAAGTAAAAGTACAACTGTGGGGCGGCGCTGGCGGCAACGGTAATTCCCTCAACTCAGGTGAAAACCAAGGCGGCGGCGCTGGTGAATATAGACATGCAACTTTTTTATTACAACCAGGTCAATATACACTTATGCTTGGTAATGGCGGTACCGTGTCATACTATTCGAACAGTTATGGCGGAGGCGGCTATGGAGGAGGCGGCGGTGCTGCCGGGTACAACGGTTCTGCTTATGTAAATGGTACACATGGCACGGCATTTGGCAATGGTGGTCAGAATACTAGTTTTGCAGCAAGCACTCTCGGCTGGGCTGGGGGCGGTGGCGGAATGACCGGTCTATTTGATACACTTACTAAATCTCAAGCAACTTCATTATTGATTGCCGCTGGAGGCGCTGGAGGTAGCAGTTGGTACAATAATAGCTCTTCAGGCCACACTACAAAGCGTGCTCCTGGAGGCGGCGACAATGATGCTAGTTTATATGGCGGAAATGGCGCTGGCCGAGGACAAGGTGGTTGGGGAGGTATTGTCCAGGGAGTTGGCAGCACCATGACCGGCGGTGGCGGTGGCGGTTACATCGGCGGAAAAAGACAAACCAATAACTATTCATTGGGTGGCCAAGGATATACACATGGCGATGCTACTGATACATTTCAAGAAAATGGTGAGAGGGGTAAAGGCAGTGCGTCGCATGGCGCTGCGGCTTTTGCTGAGCCGGGTGGTACAGACCAGCCAAATTATATAGATGGCCGAGGTGATGGTGCAAGTACCTCAACTACCCCGGACACTGGGAATGGCGGTCTGGCTGCAATTACTATATTGGCTGCCCGGCGGAGCTAATTTATTGTTTAACAAAAGACGGTTATAGAGATGTCTTTGTGGTTTAATATAATCCGCCTTAAAGTTAATACGACATGATAAGTATGATAAGTATGATAAGTATGATAAATAAAATCAAAGAATTCAATATAGAGTAGGAAATATGGTTCGACAAATTATTTCTACAGGTACGACAGCTAACGACGGTACCGGTGATACCCTAAGAGATGCTGGTGTAAAGATTAACGCCAACTTCACTGAGCTGTATACCTTCATGCCAGGAGGTAGTATTCAGTCTATTACTGATAGTTCTACCTCCATGGATTCCAGTACTCTTTATATCTTTAACTTAGCAAGTACTCCTACTATCAATAGTAGCTTTACTCTTGCCAATGGATCTTCCAATGGTGAGATCAAAAGAATTATCAATAAGTCTGATTCTGATGTTAGTCTCTCTATTACAGCAGGTACCGGTGGGTTAGCTTTTCCTATCGGATCTACTGGATTGACTATAAATAACAAGATGTCTTTCGACCTGGTATGGGACGGTACCGAGTGGCATCTGGACAGAGACTCAGACTCAAGAATCACGTTTTTAACTTAATGGATTAAGTAAATGACAGCCATTGCTACAAACTCATTTAAAAAGACCGTCATTGATAGGATTATTGATAATCTAGATGACTCAGGAGGCAATTACTACTTAGCGATTGGTAAGTCTGATCAGTGGAACACTACTGAAACCGTACCTACAACTGTTAATACTCTGGAAGAGGAAAGAAAATTCCGCTCGAGTATGCAGTCAATTAAGAAAATTTCTGATGGTAGCTTTGTAGCAACCAGATATAACTGGTCCTCTGGTACGATTTACAACGCTTTCAGTGATGCTGTAACTTTGACTTCTCTCGGAGCATATTACGTCTATACGGAATCCCAAAGAGTTTATATCTGTCTGGAACAAGGTAAAGACACTTCTGGTAACCCAGTAATCTCTACTATCAATCCTGATACTGTTGGAACAGGAAATATTCCTTCCAGAACTTCTGATGGATATGTTTGGAAGTATCTGTTTACTCTGACAGCCATAAACACCAATAAGTTTCTTTCTGCAAATTTTCTTCCTGTAACAAAAATCACCACAGCTGGAAACTTAATTGAAACAGAACAGCTTAACGTTCAGAATGCTGCTGTAAAAGGATCTATCGTAGGATACAGAATTGTTAGTGGTGGTACTGATTATCCGTCTAGTGTTACTGGTACAGTAGTTGGAAATGGATCTGGCGGTGCAGTAACATTGACTGTATCTGGCGGTAGTATCGTAAAAGCAATTATTGCGGATTCTACAGACGGTAATCTTGCTCTTGGAGCTGGATATGATTATGCATCTGTAAGCATTACGGATTCCAATAACGGCGCTGCTACGATTGAACCGGTTGTCTCCATGAATGGCATCGGTGCTGACCCTAGAGATGACATTAACGCCAGATTCTTAATGATGAACTCTCAGCCTGCAGGTGAAGAGGGAGGAGACTTCTTAGTCAGCCAAGACTTTAGACAAATTGGAATTCTTAAGAATCCTAAAACACATAACGACTCTGACTTTACTGCTGGTACTGGATTAGTACTTAGAAAGTTTGGACTTAATAGCGTAACAGGAACGTTTGGTGCCGATGATTTGATTAGAGGTAATATTTCTAACGCGGCAGCATTTGTTGACAAGTTTGATGCTTCTACTAATACTATTTTCTTCCATCAAAATGCTAGTACTGGATTCAAGCCGTTTACTTCCGGCGAGGTAGTAACCGACTCTGATAATGCTGGAGTCTTTGGTACATTAAATGCATTGGATTCTGATGGTGAAGCAAATCCATTTAGCGGTGAGATCATCTATATTGAAAACAAGAGTCCGGTAACTAGAGACGCTGCTCAAACTGAAGATGTCAAAGTAATATTCCAACTTTAAGGTATAAACATGGCCGAATTTACTAGTAATACGTTTGCAACCACTTATAAGGATGATTTTAAAGACTCCGATAATTATCATCGCGTCTTATTCAATAGTGGTAAAGCTCTGCAAGCTCGTGAACTTACACAGCTTCAAACGATTATTCAAGAAGAACTTAAGAGATTTGGCAGCCATATCTTTAAGGATGGATCACTTGTAATTCCAGGTGGATTATCTCTTGATACTATTGAGTTTGTAAAGTTAAAAGGTACTCCGTCAAATGTCGGAGACTTCTCTGTAGGAGATATTTTAACTGAAGATACTACTGGCATCAAAGCAAGAATTATTAGAATTGAATCTTATGTCAGTGCTTCTGAGCCTGCAACATTTTATATAACCTATATTGATAGTGGAACACAAGTTCCAACATCTGCTCCTGTCAGGTTTACTCCCAATGCCACTATCAGAAATGCTAGTAACGATGCGGTACAGGTACAACAGACTAACACTATTGAGAACCCTGCCGTAGGCGCAGGTACGGCGCTCTCAGTGTCCACCGGTAGCTTTTTTGCCTTAGGGCACTTTGTACAATGCAATCAACAAACGATCCTCGTATCGAAGTACTCAGCCACTCCTACGGTTGATGTGGGTTTTAAAGTCACTGAAGATATTGTTACAGCCTCTGATAATAGTGCACTATATGATAACCAAAACGTTCTTCCGAACGAAACTGCACCAGGCGCTGACAGATACAGAATTCAATTAACTCTGGTAACTGCTGATGATCTTCAAGCAGATGATAACTTTGTCTACTTAAATCGCTTGGTAAACGGTGAGTTTCTGAAAGAGATTGATAGAAGCACTTATAATATCATCGGTGAGGAAACTGCTCTTCGTACGTTTGAAGAGTCCGGTAATTATATCGTAGAAAGCCTTGATTTGGATTATACTGCAGACTCGGCAGGATCAACAACCACGATTGTTGCGGAAGTAGGTCCTGGTGTCGCATACGTTCAAGGATACAGATTCAATCAAGATACAACTCTTCCTATCACAGTCAATAAAGCCAGAGACTTTGAAACGGTAGAGAATGATGTCGTATCTGCTTTCTTTGGCAATTATGTAAACATTGATGGTACAACAGCCAAAGCATTCCCTAATATTAATGTATTAGAGCCGGTTAACTTATACAGCGACTCTTCAATCAGAGGATCTGTTCTGGGTACAGCCAGAGTTCGCCAGGTAGAAGAAAACGGCGCAGACTACAAGTACTACCTGTTTGATATTTCGATGACCGGAAGTAATAAGTTCACTGATACTCAGAGTATCGGTGTTGATTCTACCAACTATGGTAATTTAATCCTTGAAAATAGTGTAGCTGTTCTTAAAGAAGCCGACGAGAATAATCTTTTCTTTCCGCTTTCCAAGATCCGGCCTAAAGCAATCAGTGATATCTCCCTGACCGTACAGAGAAGGTTTACTGCAACCACAGACGGAACAAACGGACAGGCTACTCTGGATGTATCTGCAAACCCAGGTGAAACATTTACTAGCACAGGTCAGTGGATTGCAGCATTTGATTCTGATGGTAGTATTATCACTCCAACCAATGGTATCTCTGGTTCGGGAACAAACTCTGCCACACTGGATTTTGGCTCTGCATATATCAATCAGAACATTGAAGTTTTAGCTTTAGTCAACAAAACTTCGCCTAGTGGATCTAATAATACTGGTAACTTCCGTGCTAAAACCTTAACTGAAACGACAGTTACTGCAGCCATTGACTCAGACGGCAATGGTGTCAAGTTTGTGCCTCTCACAAAAGCAGATATCTATTCTGTATCGAGAGTGAGTACCGTGGATTCTGATGGTACAGATGTTGCTGGATTGTTTACTCTTGATAATGGACAAAGAGATAACTTCTATCAACAAGGTAGAAAGATTCTAAACACAGGCGTTGGAACTCCTACTGATAACATCTTTGTCAGATATAAGTATTTTGCTCATGGTGCAGGTGCATTTTTTGCTGCTGCTTCCTATAGCGACCTGGACTTAGAAGACATTCCTAAGTATACTAATAAGTTAGGCGAAACCATTGAGCTACGCAATGTTCTTGATTTTAGACCAAGAAAAGGCGACAATGACGCAGAATACTCTGCTGGTACGGCAATTGTCAATGAACTGCCTATTAATACCGACACTATTCAATTAGATGTTGATTACTATCAGCCTAGAAGAGATATTGTTGTTGTTAACGTTGATAATGAGATTAAGTATATTGAGGGTACCTCGGCGTTTAATCCAGTTCCACCTACAGTTCCAAACGATGCAATGCAGATCTATGCCATCGATTTAGAACCATATACTGATAATGAAGACGATGTTACTTTTGAACCTGTAGGTAATAGACGCTATACTATGGCCGATATTGCCAATCTGGAAGATAGAATCGACCGCATCGAAGAAACGACGACACTCAGCTTGTTAGAAACACAAACTGCAAACATTGAAGTTCTGGATGCAAATGGAAACAATAGATTTAAAAATGGTTTCTTTGCAGACAACTTTAAAAATATTGATTTTATCGATACCGAGACAGGTGAATTCTTTGCATCATTTGATGAAGAACAAGATTTAATTCAACCATTGTTTACAACTAAAAATGTAAACCTTTTTGCCGATTCTGCTGCATCTACTAATATTAAAGTTGCAGGTGAATTGGTAATGTTGAACTACCAAGATTCTGCAGTAATTACTCAACTGGTAGCGTCTGAGACGGAAAACGTTAACCCATACAATATTATTACTCATGTAGGTAGTATCGAGCTTACTCCTTCGGTAGACTTCTTTACCGAAGTCAATGAGGTGCGTGCGGGTAGAATTATAACTGCACAGGTTCAACAACGAAACGTCTTCGGTGCAGCTGCTTTGCGGGCTCGTTTAACTCGGGGCCGTAGAGTAACACCAAGACTTCGCAGAAGAGTTGCTGCTGCTATGAGAAGATTGGTTATTAGCAACAGAAGAAATCAAAGAAGAATCAGACCTCTGCCAAATACCAACTTGCAGTGGAACGTAACTACTACAAGAAGAACTGCTCAGAATGGCACAACCATTACTACTACAAGAGAAAGAACTGAACTTTCAGATTTCATTCGTCCTAGATTGGTCTTCTTCAAGGCTAGAGGTCTAAGACCAAATAGTAGACACTTTGCTTTCTTTGATGGTACTTCAGTTACAAATTTTGTTAGAAGTGAAACTGCTGTAAGAAGAGATTCTCGTAGACTACTTCAAGGTGCAGTCAATAGAAATTCTACTGCTCACCCCAATAGTGCAACTACTCTAACAACAGATGATAAGGGTGAGATTACTGGCTCGTTCTTTATTCCGGCAAATACCTTCCGTACCGGTGACAGAGAGTTTAAGCTGATTGATATTAGCGTTGATGATGAGGATGCTGCCCTGTCACATGCTAGCAGTAGTTATAGCGGTAACGGTAGAGTTGTTACCAGAGAGATTAGCACTAGATTCATTCCACGTCCACGTCCAAGAAGACGTCGTAGAAGATCTAGAAGACGTGATCCATTGGCACAATCGTTCCAGCTTCCTATGGAGACGGGTGGATTTGTTAGTAAGATTAACGTATTCTTCAGAACACGTCCTGCTACAGATATTCCAGTTAGAATGCAGATTCGTCCAATGATTGCTGGTGTTCCATCTGAAGACTTTATTGCAGAAACATCTGTGAATAGAGATGATGTTACAATTCCATCGAATCTGGAAAGTTTGTCGGATATTGTTGCCGCTCCTACAAGCTTTGTGTTTGAGGAACCTGTATACTTGCAGGCAGAAACTGAATATGCCTTTGTTCTGCTGTCTTCGTCTGATGACTATAATGCTTATGTAGCCAAGGCAGGAGACTTTGAGATCGGCACGACTGAAAGACGTATCCGTCGTCAACCAGTTCTCGGGTCCTTGTTCATGTCGCAGAACTCTAGAACTTGGACTCCGGATCAAGAACGTGACATGATGTTCCAACTTTTTGCTGCATCCTTTGATACTAGTGTGACTGGTACTGCATATCTGAGAAACGATGATCTGGAAGATGATCTCTTAGAAAACAATCCAATTTTTGTAGACTCTGGATCTTCAACAGTGTTCTTTAAAAATCCTAATCACGGATTGGTAAAAGGTGACGTTATCAGTATCGGAGGTATTGATTCTTCCGATGATATTGGTGGTATTGCTGGTAGCTCAATTCTGGGTGATAGAACTGTGGTAAATGTAGATGGTTATGGATTTACTATTACTGCAGACTCTTCTGCTACGGCTTCTACGGTAGCTGGTAGCAATGATATCACTGTTACTCAAAATATTATGTTTGATAGAGTTATTCCTAATATTGAAACATTCATCCGTCCTGAAGTCAGTCTATCAATGACAGGAAACTTTAGAAATGGTGTTTCGTTAAGTACTGCAGGTGATGCTAGTAACGTAGCTTATAGCTCGTCTGCTACGAATCATCCGTTCAATGGTAATGAACCTATTATTCTGACAGCTCCAGGTGTAATTGCCGGTAGAAAGATTGAAATCGCTGAGTTAGGAGCATCGACTAGATCTGCTAACATTACAGCAACTTTTACGACTACTAACAAATATCTTTCTCCAGTGATTGATATGCAGACTGCTGAACTTGGCTTATTCAATAATATCATTGATAACCAAGTCGACTCTGCTGGAGTAGATACTACACTGACAAATGTTCCTATCAACTATGTTGCAGAGACAGATCCTGTTGATGGTACGTCTATTGCCAAGTATGTCTCTAAGAATATTAACTTAGAAGAACCGGCTGTAGGACTGAAGATTCTGATTGGTGCTAACAGACCATCAAATACTTTCATTGATGTGTACTATAAGTTGGTATCTGCAGGTGATGATACAGATATTAATGAGCTGAATTATGTGTTAATTGAAGAAGAAAGTAATAATCCTTCTGATGATGATACTGCGGTCTTCAGAGAATACGAGTATTTGATCGGTGGTCAAAGTGGAACTCTGACTCCGTTCGATACCTTTAAGATTAAGGTGGTCTTTAGATCTGGTAACTCTTCTAAGGTTCCACGTCTCAGAGATATCAGAGCGATTGCATTAGGTACTTAATATGAAGAATTTGATAAAGGTAGAGGGACATAAGGACCTCTACCGCAATGAAAGTGGTGCAATTGTTAACATGAATAAGACTGCTCTGGAAAGAGCAAAAGCAAGAAAAGAAAAGATAGAGAGAGAAAAACAAGAGTTTGATGAATTAAAAAGTGAAGTTAGAGAATTAAAGACATTGATCCAAGACCTGATCAAATCTAAATAATCCATTGATTATAAATATAACAAACTAGTTTTAGAGGAAATCATGGCTCAGAATAGAGATTTGACAATTGATCAGGGTACAGACATTACGGTTGAGCTGCATTTAAAAGAAGAAAATGGTGCAGCAAAAAACTTAACTGGTCACACGTTACGTGGTAAGATTAAAAAGAATTATGATACGACTGACAGCGATCAAATCTTTGATTGGACTACTACAGTAAGTGCTCCGGCCTCTGACGGAATTGCTTTGATTACTCTAACAAATACTACTACAGATACGATGAAGCCTGGTAGATATGTATATGATATTGAATTATTAAGCGGTGATGATGATGTTATTGTTGAACGAATTTTAGAAGGAAAAATTAATGTCACTCCTTCCGTCACTAAATAGGATGATTATAAATGGCTACCTATGTAAGTGAACTCAGAAGGAATGCTGACGCGAAGAAAATAAAAGTTACATATAAAAATGGAACTATTGTTGAAAAAATTGTTGTTAAAAAGCCGATAGCTCTTTCAGACGCCAGAGGTAATCTGCTTAGAGATTTAGGTGACGTTGCTGACAGCGCTGGTAATCTTTTGAACAGCATAACGACAAATGTACAAGATGGAAGCCTTTTGGTTTTCAATAAAAACACAAACAGATTCGAGACTACTACAACATTAGGAAGAACTGACAGGCCGAATCAAGTACAAACGATTAACGGGGGCGAATACTAAATGGCCGTCATTCTTATTAAACGTTCGGATAGCGACGGTAAACCAGCTGATGGTAATCTAGCCCGCGGTGAACTTGCGTATGCGTTTGGTACTGGTACTTCTACTAATGAAGGCCAGCGATTATTCGTAGGTGTTCCCAATGGTGGTTCTAATAGAACTGCAATCATTGGTGGTGAATACTTTACCAATTATTTAGATCATACTCCAGGTACTCTTACAGCATCTTCTGCTATCATTACAGATGCTAGTAATAAAATCAATCAATTAAAAGTTGATAACATTACGGTTGATAGTGGAGAGATCAGCACAAGCTCTGGAAATCTTTCCCTAAATCCATCTACAGGCATTGTTACAGTAGGTCAGCTTGAATTTGAAGCTAATGAGATTAGAACTAATTCAAGCAACGAAACATTAATTATTAACCCATATCCGTCAGCTGACTCTGGTACCGTAATTATTAAAGGTAACCTGAGGGTTGACGGTACCACAACAACAGTTAACTCAACTGAAGTTACTATCAATGATCTAGCTATTATTGTAGGTGATAGTGGCGGTACAGCTCCATTAGAGTTTGATGGCGCTGGTATTATTGTTTTCTCTGCAGATGCTAATTCAGTATTCGGTGCAACATCTCCTAGTATTACCTATGACGGTACTAATGACCGATGGAACTTTAGTAGGGCGATTAATGTAGACTCTGCTATTATCAGTAATGCTGATATTACTGACATTACTTTTACTGATAGTGCTCTTAAGAGTTTCTTAGATAGTGATGATTTTGTCTTTAATAGTGGCATTGCTAGCCTTAAAGCAGAAGCCATTGAAGATGTTGTTGGTGCAATGGTTTCTGGAAATACAGAAACTAATATTTCGGTAACCTATCAAGATGTAGACGGAACTATTGATTTTGAAGTTCCAACAGCTACAATAGCTCAGGTAGGTGTGGCACAATTTGACAGTGATAACTTTGATGTTGTAGGTGGTTTAGTTACCATCGATACGGTTGACGGCGGAACCTACTAGTATAAATAGTTGAAAGTGGCGTAAGGCTATATAGTTGTCGCCACTCTAATATATAAAGTTTTAGACTTATATAAGTCAAATGTAGGTTTGGAGACGTAATGTCAACTATTAAGTTACGCCGCAGCGCTGTTGCTGGTAATAAACCCACTACTGCGCAGCTAGATCTTGGCGAGGTAGCCATCAACACCCATGATGGTACTTTGTTTTTCAAAAGAGATAAAGATGGTGAACTTTCTATTGTGGAAGTCGGTGCTTCTGCAGTAGCCGAAAACGTTTTCTACGTTTCTAAAAGCGGCAGCGATAGTAACGCTGGTACTAGCTTAGACAAAGCCTACTTGACAATCGAAAAAGCATTAGAAGAAGCAGCTAAAAGAAGAGGAACTGCAGGTCTTGATTCCGACGGGGCTGAGGGATCTGTACTAGAAAATAAGACTAGAAGAGATCTGGGTCTTTACATTGACGGATCTAAGTACGATATTGCTTTAGGAACTACGTTTAATCAGGTTTTCCAAGGTAGAGCTGGATCTTATACCAAAGGAATTACTGAAGTTTTATTTAGCTTAGATAAGACAAGAGATCTTATCAATGATCTTCCTGCTATCACAGGAACCTCTCTTACTAGATCTAATGTATACTGGGCCGAGCTTAAAGACATTATCGATAGTGGTAAAGATAATGCAACTATCCTAGATTCAAACGCATATCCGTTACCTATTAATGTTGCAACATATTATGACTCGGCTGATACTGAAACCGATGCGTCTAGATCTAAACAGCGACTACTGAATAACAAAACATTCATGGCTGAAGAAGTTAATGAGTTTGTAAAAGCAAACTATAATATTCAGTATGATAGTGCTAAATGTAAAAGAGATATTGAGTATGCTGTAGAAGCAATAACCTATGATGCAGTATATCTTGGTAACGCCGGTGCATATGATAACGCAAACTTCTTCTTCCATAATGGCGCCCAAATTCCTGCATATCAAAAAACTGAAACTGCAGCAGCATACGATAGACTTGCAACTATCTTAGAAGATATTTTAACAGGATCTGCCGTAACTTTATCAGGTCCTGGTGGTAATTATACAGTTACTCAGAATACAACTGGCTCAACTCCTAGAAATATGAAAATTACTGAACTAGCAGCCTCTGCTACAATGATCGGTAATGTAATCAGAAACGGTACAACGTCTTTACCGGCTTCTAGAACTACTCCTGATTTGGATACTAGAACTACTTTTGATAGTAATGGTTTGGATGCGCCTGCACTTTTAACGTCTTTTGATAATATCACTGATAATAAGACTGGTATTATCAATGATGTAATTGATTTAGTTGATAGTGAATTCCCATTATTATTTGGTATCGGCGACAGATATCAAGATGTTCTTGATGCGCCAGAGATTGCGTCAACTATCTATGTAAAAACAGGTGAATATATTGTCAATAATCCCGTAGAGATTCCTAAAAACGTTTCTCTTATTGGAGACAATCTTAAGAATACTAGTATTCGCCCAAAGAATAAAACTAGAGACGTATTCTATGTTAACAACAACGCATACGTTTCTGATTTTACTTTTAGAGATCATTTACAGCCGGCTGCGGTATTTGCCTGGGATCCGGCTGGAGACTCTGCATCAAATATTATCGTAAACTCCCCTTATATCAGAAACTGTACATCTATCACTGGCCCAGATTTATCTAGAAACGATGATGGTACTTATGTGTATCCAGATTCGTCTGATGCTACATTACCTGCACAAGGTGGCGATGGCATTAGAAACGACGGCAACCACGCTGGCGGAATCAGATCTATGGTTGTTGACTCCTTTACACAGATCAACCAAGGTGGTAAGGGAATCTATCTGAAAAACAGAGGTTACTGTCAGTTAGTATCAGTGTTTACCGTATACTGTGATGTAGGATTTTTAGCTGAAAATGGTGGATTTGCATCTATTACCAACTCCAACAGTTCTTTTGGTAATATTGGATTAAAAGCAACTGGCGTTTCTCCTAAGCTGTATGAAGCAGCGGTTGACAGCGATCAAGACATTTTAGATAATATCATTTCTTTGAAGAATTTAACACAGCGGCCGAATATTTCCGACGCCATTAAATTTTCTTCTGATCCTAAGTATTTCACGATTGACTCTTCTTCATATGACTCTGATACTAGACTTGGTACAGTTAAGCTTTTAGAAAATCCTACCATTGCATTTTCCGATGGTGATTCAGCTACGTTCCACCAGAGAAGTGCACTATCCTCTTCCGGTCATACGTTTGAATGGATCGGAACTGGAACGGATGTTCGTACCGCTTTCCCATATCGCGGAGGCGTTCCTGCTCAGGCAGATGAAGTCGTACAAGATTCTAATAGAGCGGGTCTTTGTTTTGTCACTAGTACGGATCAGAAAGGTGATTTCAGAGTCGGTGAGGACTTCCTTATCCAAAGATCAACCGGAACTATTGAGGGACAGGCGTTTGATCGAAGCCTGTTTGCTCGTGTAACTCCATTCTCTCTTGCCCTTGAGGATTAAACATGGCAGAATTAAATGTATTTAAAACAATAACAAAGTCGATTGATACTACTAATCAAACAGTTTATACTGCTCCTAGTAATTATACTGGGATTGTGCTTTCGACACAAATTACCAATGCATCGGATTCAGATGCCACCGTAACTTTTAACTATCACGACTCTGCAAGTGCTAGTGGTATTGAGCTGCTTTCTCAGTTTGATGTTCCTTCTAGAGATACTGCAAATGGTTCTGTAGGTAAACTGGTAATTACTTCAGATGCTATACTTAAAATGCAATCTAATAAAGATAATAAACTCAAACTAGTAATGGGTATATTGGAATCGCTCAATGGCTAAATCCGAATCAAGACTTCTTAGCGGTCGTATTAAGACAAAACCAGTATCTAAACTGGATTCTAGACGCTCTGCGTTTATTAGTTTAGACAATGCTGAACCAAATCTCGGTGCACCGGACTCTGATCGCTATGTTCTTGCTTCTTTAACCGATGGTACTCGTTTATTTTTAAAGTTTAATGCTGGGTTTGTAGTAAGTGCTGACAGTGTTAGTGCTGATGCTTCAACCTTTACTATTGATCCAACTGGATTAGCTAATGCAGCAGGTACTACTCTTGCAGATGTATTAGATAATCTTGACTCAGCTATTTCTAATATTACATCAGCTATAACAACAGATGCTAACTTTGAAGGAGACGGATTAGCAGGATCTCCTTTAAAGTTAGATTCTGATTTGAGAATTTTTGGTATTACTGGTGACTCTGCAACATTTACAAATATTACTTCATCTGGAACAGTCGACTTTAGTGGTGCTACAGTTTCAGATGGTGGTACAGTAACAACCGTAGATATTGACGGCGGGACTATTAACAACGTCACTATTGATAGTTCAGATATCACGGTCGGGATAGGTAAGACTTTAGATGTTTCTGCTGGAACACTGACTCTTGATAGTGATCAAATCTCTGGCGATAAGGTAGAAGGCGGTACAATTGATACTATTACTGTCAATAACCTTACTTCTGGAAATGTTAATGTTGACGGCGGATTTATTGACGGAACTGCCATCGGACATTACAACGCAGACTCTGCTACATTCACTAATCTTGCTAGAACTTCTCCAGCTGGAGTAACAGCTGGGACTTATGGATCAACTACACAAATTCCTGTTATTACTGTTGATTCTTCTGGTTTTATCGATAGCGTAGGCGTTTCAGGAATTACCGTTAGTACTACTTTAAACACCGCAGCTGATGGTCCAACAACAGGATCTGTAAATCTTGCAGACTCTTCTTTAGAGCTTGCAGGCGGTGAAGGAATTACTACTGCTGCTTCCGGCAGAACTATTACAATCGCAGGTGAACTGGCAACAGTTACTAATAAAGGTGTTGCCAGCTTTGACTCTGATGATTTTAGTGTTACATCTGGTTTTGTTGAGATTAAGACCGGTGGTGTTAGTAATGATCAATTAGCAGGTGGTATTACCACTGACAAGTTACAAGATGCTACTATTACCCTTGGTGATACAACTATTACTTTGGGTGATAGCTCCTCTAACCTTACAATTGACTCTGCCGATATTACAAAATTGGATGTTTCGGGCACTGCTACATTGGCGAGTGCTAGTGTCACTGATTTAACAGACAATAGAATTGTCATTGCTGGTGCATCGGGTGAACTTGAAGATGATGCTAATCTGACCTTTAACGGTACAGAATTAAACGTTGGTGCAAGCAACTTTACAGTTCAACAATCGACAGGTAACACTCAGATTGTCGGTACCTTAGATGTAGACGGCCAAACTACATTAGCAAGTGCAAATGTTGAAGATCTAACTAATGATAGACTTGTAGTTGCCGGCACGGACGGAGAGTTAGAAGACGATGCTAACCTAACATACGATGGATCTACGTTAACTGTCAATAATTCTACTGCTTCTACAGATACTACAACTGGCGCATTAGTCGTCACGGGTGGTGTTGGTATTGGTGGAGCGCTGAATGTTGGCGGTAACATGGAAATCCTAGGTGATTTTACTGTTCAAGGTACGACAACAACAGTTAACGCATCTACTCTATCGATTCGAGATCCACTAATCCA
>Ga0070751_1001044_pt1 | contig 16696 bp, 11 predicted proteins | sample VirMetDEL_Aug_28_FD_78514 | JGI IMG/M metagenome (GOLD analysis project Ga0070751, IMG submission 78514) | Aqueous microbial communities from the Delaware River and Bay under freshwater to marine salinity gradient to study organic matter... | ecosystem: Environmental > Aquatic > Marine > Coastal...
GATCTTGCCATTGCATGAAGAACTCACGCTCTCTTAAATCTGGGCTGAGAATAACAGAGAAATCGATATTAACATAGTTTGCAAGACCGCCGATATTATATGGTGCACCATAATCTTTGTAATCGATACGAGCAAGAGACCGTTGTGGAAAAGTCACAGAATCAATTCTAAACGACATCGATCTTGCACCACCAGTTCCTGTACCAAAGATACCACCAAGAAAATCACCAACAGCATCGGTAACAGTACCAACTGGATTCGAAAGAATCGAACCGAGAGATAACTGACTTGATTCAAGAACATTGCCAGATACTGGTGCTCCTGTAATCTCAACTTCGAAATCACTTGTCTTAGCGATTCCGTTTCTTGTCATCTCCGCTTGGAATTGATTGACGTTAAATGCCATTTGTTATACCATTTGTCTGCTGTCTTTCCAGACAGATTGTTTATTTGATTTCTTAAATCTTTCTGTTGGAAGGAACAGTGCCATATCCCATTCGACAGAATTAATCTCTAAAAACCTTGACCGTACATGTTTGTTTAGATACATCTTCAGTGTTGGTTTAAACCACTTATACTTTGCCGCTCCATTCAAAATATCATAACTGATTCTTAACTTCGTTGTTTCATCATATTTCGTATTTGTTGTCAAATCATATAATGCATCCATTAGAACTGCACGTTGTCTTAATGGAAGATAATGTAAGTTAATACCAAGAAATCCATTAGGAACATTTTTCACTTTAAAAATTAACGGAAATGTATCATAGTAAGGTAATGTCTTCTTGTGTTTTGGATCATAGTAAAAGTGATACATCTTACCAATCATTGCTCGATTCACAAACCGAGAAACGTCTTCTTTCATTAACTTTGTTGGAGTCACACTTCTTGTATTCTTAGCCTTATCACGAAACCAATCACGAGACTTTTGTGTTCGGGCAGGGATTTGACCAGAACGAACACCCTGTACTAACATCTTATCGAATATGTAAGCGACCATTCAAAACTCCTTCTTATTATTTATATTAAATATTCAATTCTTTTTCTGTAAGTATAATGAACTTGTATCCACGATCCTTACACCATTCGATAGCATAGTCCCATTTGTAACGATTGATTGCATATGTCTTGACTTCTGTTAGATACTTCTTTGTTTTACGATTCTGTGGCTTTGGTTCTTTGACTTGATACATAGGTTTGATTTCTACCACCCATGTTTCAACGATATTCTGAGATGTTTTTATTTTAACAAGAAAATCTGGGAAATATCTACGAATCTTACCATCTATTGGATGACGATACGGTATAAAAAACTCTTCCGACTGCCAGGAAATCACAGCCTGATTATGATCACACCACTTCATATACTTTAGTTCCCACGAACTACGGTAGATAATGTTCGTTGGATCGCCTTTGTATTTCTGTGGATGAGTTGGTCGATATCTACCTTTGAGTGGAGTCATTATAAATAATCAAAACCTGTTGTATAAGGATATTTATTCGATGGCAAAAGCCCCCAATGAGATCATCAATGAGTCAGAAAGTTTTAAAGGCAAATCAAAAGATGAACTTCAAAACGCTCTTGCTTCTAAAACAAGCGTAGAAAATTTTTATTTTCCACAAAACATTCAAGAGATCGATCATTGGATGGCTATTCGTGTGATTAAAAGAGACATATCATCTTTAAGAGCGTCTGGGGATTATGAAGTAAAAAAAGATTTGGCAAGAATCTTTCTTCCATTACCATTAAACTTAGCAACATCTTATGCTCAATCATACAACGCAGATTCTATCGGTCCTTTAGGCGCAGCAGCTGCTGGTGCTGGTGGCACTGCAAGATCAATTATTGAAGATGCAGCAAAAGGAAATTTTTCAAAAGCTTTAAAGAAAGGTATTGATTCTGCTGTAAATGCGGCTGGTGGTATTACCGTAAACGGCGCTTTAAAAGAAGGATCTGCATTAGCCGCTTATGTGGGAGCCACAGCAGCAGAAGGTATTGGTGATGCTTTTGGTGGTGTAATACCTGCTGCAGGCGTTGGTAAAGGTATTATGGGTGGTGCTGGTCTTGCAAAGAATCCTTATATGGCAGTATTGTATAAAGAACCAGAATTCAGAACGCATGAGTTCACTTGGAAAACTGTCGCTAAGAACTTTGAAGAATCTCAATCAATTTTAAACATTATTAAATTATTAAAATATTATTCTGCACCAAGTATACCTGCTGGTGGAGTGTTTAAACATTTTTTTGATTACCCAGAACAATTTGATATTGATTTCCATCATGATGAATTTCTTTACAATATTGGACCTTCTGTTCTGAAAAATGTTTCAGTGAACTATCACTCAGAAGGTCAACCACTATACTTCACAAAAGAAGTTGTTATAGATGAAATTGGCGAAGAAGAAGGACAAGCCTCAAAAACTGTAAAAGTTCCTGTGTCAATCACCATTTCTTTATCGTTTCAAGAAATCTCCATTATTACGAAAAAAGAAATTATGGAACAGAATAGGTAAAAGACAATGGCATTCTTTTTTAAAAATCATCCAAGTATTAAATACGATCTTTTAAAAGATGGTACAAATCGAGTCATTCAAAATCCGCTTGTTAGATTTAAATTAAAAAATGTTTTAAAAAATAGAATTGCTCTTTATTACACACATAATTTAGAAGAAGGTCAAACATTACAGTTTGTTGCCGATAAGTATTATGAGGATTCTACACTGGATTGGATTATTATGATTACAAATGATATTATCGATCCACAATATGATCTACCTCTTGGTTATCAAGATTTTGTAAACTATGTTAGAGGAAAGTATGGTTCTATTGAAGCAGCCCAGCAACAAACACACCATTATGAGTGGATCTATCAACCATTCCAAAAACTTTTTGATGGCACCATTGTACCAGAAAAACGATTAAATGTTGATGCAACCACATATGCTGGATTACCAGTTGATGAGAAACGTGAAGTAGATAGTTATACATATGAGGTTGAGAAGAACGAAGACAAACGTGAAATTAAAATTATGAAAAAAGATTATCTACCACAATTTTTATCTGAATTTGAAGGTATATTTGCATAATGCCCGTTTTTGAAACAAATGGTGTTATAGTAGAAGATATTATTCTCTATAACTATAGAGGCACACCGGTGTCTTTAAATGATATCACAAAAGAATTCGTTGTATACCATGATCTAATGATCCAAGGCATTCGTTGCGATATAATGATTGATGATGCCAAAGGTTTAATTGAAATGGCTCCAATCGTTGGTGATGAGAATATACTTCTTCGTTTTAAGTCGCCAAACACAGAAAAATTAAGAGAATATAGTTTTCGTGTTTATAAAGTTGGAAAAAGAAAAAAAACAAACGAACGTTCGGAAAGTTTCGTTTTACAGTGTTGTTCGCATGAGATTATTAACAATAACAGAAAATCTATAAATCGCTCCTACATCGATCAATCTGGTGATAATATTATCAAAGGAATATACGCTTCCTTTCTCGAACCTCAACAAAATGATTTTGTATTTATTCGTAAAAAGAATCTGTATCTCCAACAGACTGATGGTAATCATAGTTTTGTTTTTACAGGCGAAAAACCTTTGGATTGTATTAATTATATTTGTAAGGAAAGCCAAGCAAAAATCAAAGGTTTTATTAATCAATATGATTATCAAAAATACAAAACACCAAGCAATCAAGTTGAATTTGAAGATCAAAATCTTTCTTCTAACTTCGTGTTCTACGAAAGTTATGATGGTTGGTATTTAAATACTTTTGATTATCTAATGTCACAGGAACCTGTAAATGATTTCTATTTAATGAAGTCTGACGTTGAAAATAAAAAAACTATTGATCAACAAATTAAACCATATCAAATTATTATTAATATTAAACAAGTAAAACAAGTTGATACTCTGGAGAATATTAATACTGGTATATACTCACATAAAGTTGAGACGATTGATCCAATTACTAAAAGATTTACTACAGACATTTTTAGTTATGATAGAGACAGTAAATACATTACACATTTGGAAAAAGACAAATCTCTTTATGCTAAAAACTCTTTGTTTGGAAAAGATTCAAATTCTTCTATTACAAAATACATGATTAGTAACATAGGCGAAGATTATTCAAATCAAAGTTTTCTTGTAAAAGCAAAAGGAAAAGATCCGCAAATTCGAAATCCAAGAAAATTACACAAATGGTTTAAATATGAATATGCTTCACGATTACAATTGAATAATATTGTTCTGGAGGTGACAATTCCCGGCAATACTAATATTAAAATTGGCGATGTCATTAACATTCATATGCCTCAAAATACTGAGAATAAAGAATATATGAAGAAAGATAATTTACTATACGGTAATAAATTTTTTGTAACGGCGCTCAGACACAATATTAATTCCGTCGATCAAAACTTTTTCACTACATTAGAATGTATAAAAGATGTTTATGCAAAAGATATTATTGAAGAAGAAATTAAACTAACTACAAGTGATTTTGAAGGTGCAGAATGAAAAACTTAGGTGAAGAATTTATCTGGTGGTATGGAGTTGTAGAGGATCGTGCTGACCCTCTTGAACTTGGTCGTGTGCGTGTCCGTTGCTATGGTTGGCACACAGACAATCTTGATGACCTTCCAACAAAAGATTTACCATGGGCACAACCAATTCAAGATATCACATCTGCTGCAATTAGCGGTATTGGTAAGAGTGCAACTGGTATTGTAGAAGGTACATGGGTTGTTGGTTTCTTTGCTGATGGTAAAGAAGCACAAAGACCGATTGTTATGGGAACACTTGCTGGTATTCCAACAGAAAAACCAGATTCACCAAAAGGTTTTACTGATCCAACTGCAACATACCCAACTAAAGATGCATTTCTACAAGCCGATACTCCAACATTAGCAAAAGCAAACGCTGAGGAAGATGATACACTAATTGCAAAAAGAAATGCTAAAAATGCATTGGGCGCAATTCCTACCGCTTCTGCTCCTGATCTTACTGTTCTTTTTCCAAACAAGTATTCTTCAGCCAACTATGCTACTGATGAAGATGGTGAAGATAGTGTAGTTTATTGGAGAGAACCAAACCCAAGATATGGTGGAGAAATAAAAGATATTTTTCCTGCTGGTGTCGGTGCTTCTGGTTATCCATACAATCACGTTTATCGTTCCGAATCTGGTCATGTATTTGAAGTTGATGATTCTCCAACTGCTGAAAGATTGCACAGATATCACAAAGCTGGTACGTTTGAGGAAATTCAACCAGATGGCACTCGTGTAACAAAAGTAGTTGGTAAAAATTACGAAGTTGTTGTTGGTGATGAAAACATTTATATTAGAGGCACACAAAGTATCACTGTTGTTGGTAATGCTAAGTTATACGTTCAAGGCGATCATTATACAGAAGTTGATGGTAATCAATATGTGACAGTTCGTGGTGACCGTGTTACAAAGATTCAAGGAAATGATTTAAAAGAAATTCTTACAAATGAATCAACTCAAATTAATGGAAACAAAACAGAACGAGTGTCTGGTGATCGTCGTTCCACTGTTGATGGAAATTACACTGAAATAGTAGGTAAAGAAAAGAAAACAACGATTAAATACAGTGAAGCAAAAACAGTTCAAGTCAATAGTAAACTTACAGTGTCTGGCAATACACAAATTATTTCAATTAAAAACATTGACTTTGCTTCAGCTGGTAATATGAGTATTGCAAATGGTGGCACATTTAAACATACATCAACTGGCGCTGCTAACGAAGAGTTTAAGTCAACATCATCGATGACATTTACTGGTGCTGCTACAAGAAAATACAATGCGAAGTCTTCTATTGATTATAATGGTGACGCTCACATTCGATTTGATGGTGACAAGTACGAACACATCGGCGCTGACACATACAACTTTACTGTTGGTGGTAAGGTCGATCACACAAATACAGTTGCTCCGGCAAGAACTGGCGTAGTTGATACTACAGATTCAACAGTGGATGATCTATAATGGCTAAATTAGAACTTTGTGGTATAAGTTTAAAACTACAAGCATTAGACGACGCACAAAAAGCAATTGAAGATGCTCTTGCAGAACTCACATCAGGAGCAGGTGGTATTGCTGATGCGATTGGTGATCTTCAAAATGAACTTGGAGGTGCTCTTGATGATGCTCTTGCCGACTTAGAAAATTTAATCCCAGAAATTAAAGCAGAGTTTCCTAATCTTCAAAAAGAGATTAATGAGTTACTCAATTTAATGGCTGATCCATTTAAAGCATTAGAAATACAGAAACAGATTGATAAGATTCGGGAATTGTTTGGTGATATACCAACATTTGATGTAGATGAAATTCTCAGAAAAATAACAGGAGGATTGAGTGACATTGAAGGTGGGTTAACAAACTTTGTTGGCGATATCACAAAAGCATTAGGCGATCTTGCTGGCACATTATCAAGTTTCGATACGTGTAAGTTAGTTCCAAATATTGATGGCGAACCACAATATGACGATTTTGGTAATATTATTGGTTATGAATATGTAACAAAAGGAACTGCGCCTGAAGCACCAGTGATAGATGCTGTTAAACTACCAGCACCACCAGCACCAAAACCTGTTGAAGAAGTAACTCCAGCGGTTGAAAAAAACGAAGCAAAAGAACCTATTACTCCTGAATTAAAAGAAGCAACTGAAACAAATACACCACCAGCAACTGCTGTTCAACCACCTACTCCACCAGAAACTATCAAAGTTAGAATACGTTCTGAATTTGGTTTATGCTTGCTTCCTAAATCAAGCAAACCAATTGATAAAATTTTTATTAAAACAAAAGCACCAGATGGTAGTGGTTTTTTCTGGAAACCAAAAGGTTATTCTACTCAATTAGAGTTTGAAGCGTGGATGTATACTACGGTTCGTGGTTTTGCTGTGGCGAGCAAAACAAATCTTCAAACAATTATTAAAAAGCAAGAAGAAGGATCACTATCAAGTGACATATCCCAAGAACTTATAGATAGCCTAACACAACGTCTCAAAGACTGTGTTGCTTTTCTTAAAGCTGATGGTGAATCTAATTTAACACAAGCAACTAAGATTTCTGAAAACGTCTATTCCGTTTCAGTTGAGCAAGCTAAGTTAAGTTGGTGCCCTAAACCTGAAGGTGAATGGCTTGGCAACTTTGGAATAAAAGCTGATTAATCTTTATAAATAATAAAAACAAAGAGAAGATAGATGCCTGAACTTAAAGAACCAGTATTCAAAGATATACCTTTAAAGTTTACTGCTCATCCAGTGACAGGTAATGTAAAAGTATTAACAAATCGTGAGTCTGTGAAGCAGAGTGTAAAGAATCTAGTTCTGACGAACTTTTATGAGAGACCATATAATCCTATTCTAGGTGGCGATGTTCTTTCTCAATTATTTGAAAATATGGATCCTCTTACAGAGTATAACATATCAAAGAACATCCGTCAAGTATTAGATAACTATGAACCAAGAGCAATCATTGACGATATTAAGACATCTGCAAATCAAGACTCAAATGCGTTAAACGTCACAATACGATTTAGAGTCGCTAATGATCCGGAACCAATTGTAGTCAATGTTCTATTAGAAAGAGTTCGATAAATGCCCGAATCGACTATTAGTGTAACAGAGTTGGACTTTGACGATATCAAACAATCGTTAAAAGGTTATATCAGCGGGAAGCCAGAGTTTCTTGATTATAACTTTGAAGGTTCAACCATCAGTCTGTTATTGGATATCTTAGCATATAATACTTATCAAAATGCTTACTATACAAGCATGGTTGGTAACGAGATGTTTCTTGACTCCGCTCAGTTACGAGACAGTGTTGTTTCAAGAGCAAAGGCGATTGGATACACACCACGTTCTGCTCGTGGAGCCTCTACAACACTTGATGTTTCAGTAACACCTGTGGGTTCACCAGCCTCTATTACGATTGCGAAAAACACAGAATGGTCTGCTACAGTCGATGGTATCATCTATAAGTTTGTAACACCAAAAGAGTATACTTTTTCCTCTGCTGATAACTACACTGGCACGATTTCAATCGTAGAGGGTCGACCACTTACAAATCGTTGGACAGTTGACACAAGTAATCCTGTCCGTTATGTTCTTCCCAACGAAAACGTTGACACAACATCTATTGTAGTTACTATTCAAGAATCTGCTGTTGATACTTCATCAACAACGTATACTCTTGCCAATGATATCACTGAAGTTACTTCAACATCACCAATTTATTTTTTACAAGAAACAGAAGACTCGCAGTTTGAAATCTATTTTGGGGATAATGTATTAGGTAAATCACCAACAAATGGTAATATTGTTATTGTCAGTTATCGTGTATGTAATGGTGTAGATGGTAACGATATTTCTACATTTACAAACCCATCAACGATTGGTGGTGAGTCAACATTCTCTGTTCTTGTAAACTCATCAACATCTGGTGGATCAAGTATTGAATCAGTTTCATCGATTCAGTTCAATGCTCCAAAGAACTTCGAGACACAAAATCGTGCTGTTCTTGCTGGTGACTATAAACAGATTATTCTAAACAACAATGGTGATATTGAGTCTGTATCAGTATGGGGTGGTGAAGAAAACACACCAGCCATTTATGGTAAGGTGTTTATATCGATTAAACCGATTGGTGGTACGATTATTTCTTCTGATAGAAAAGATGCTATTAAGACACAACTGAAAAAATATAACGTTTTATCAATCGATCCAGAATTTGTTAATGCTACTTATCTTTACATCAGACCAACAACCACAGTCAATATGGATTCTTCTCTGACAACTCTATCTGCAACTGCGGTTCAGACAAAGGTTGTCAATGCAATTGAACAGTTTGAAGATGATAATCTTGGTGTGTTTGAGAAACCAACATTTAGATATTCCAAGTTTTCATCAGCGATTGATAATGCTGATAACTCTATTAAGAGTAACAATACCACGATAGTTATGGAAAAGAGATTCAATCCTTCTGTCACAGCAGCATCGACATATAACATTTCCTTTAATAACGCAATCAATAATCCACACACGGGGCATCGGTTTGCGATTAGTTCAAGTACGTTTACATATCAAGGAAAGACATGTTATCTAGATGATGATGGTAATGGTAATATTCGAATCTATTATATTCAGTTACCAAATACAACAATATATCTAGATGAGACAGCAGGAACAGTTAATTATAAGACAGGTCTTGTAACTCTTAACTCATTTGCTCCTACGGCTTATTCTGGTAGTTATCTAAGTATCTTTGCTGATCCAGCAGATAATAACATTAAAGCAATTCGAAATCAGATTATTTTGATTGCAAACGCAAGAGTTACTGTTGTTGATGATGCAACAACAGTAGTGACAGCACAAACAGTCACAGCAACAACTTCTGGTGTGACAACTAACGTAATTGATTCAGGTCTATATCCGGTCGTTTATTAATGTCTACAGATAAAAAGATATCCAATCTCGTTGAGCAACAGTTTCCTCAGTTCGTAAGAGATGAGGGTCCTAACTTCGTTGCGTTTGTGAAGGCTTATTACGAATTTCTTGAGCAAGCAAACAACGTCATTGATACATCAAAGAGTTTGCTTTCTTATCAAGATGTCGATACATCACCTGACAAGTATTTTGAATATTTCCATCGTGAAATCATGAACTCGATTCCACGAGATATGATTGCGAACAAACCACTTCTTGCAAAACACATTAAAGACCTATATCGTTCTCGTGGTTCAGAACAATCATATCGACTTTTATTCCGTATTCTCTTTAATGAAGAGATTGAGTTTTATTATCCAGGCGAAGATATTCTTCGTGCTTCGGATGGTCGTTGGGTTCAAGATACAATCATTCGTGTTGGTAGTCCGATTGTAGGTGATTTAAATCTACTGATTGGTAATACGATTGAAGGTTTAGATAGTGGTGCAACTGCTCGTGTAGAAAGAATCACAACAACATTTGCTATCGGTACTGTTGTTAATGAATTGATTCTTCTCGATATCAATGGTACATTCCAAGATAATGAAACAATCCAGTTACTCAACGATCCAACGGTTAGTGCTACTATCATCAACACGATTGGTCCACTCCAAGATGTAGAAGTGACTTATGGTGGCGCTTTTCATCGTGCAGATGATGCGGTTTCATTCACAGCGACTTCTGGTGTAAATGCAAATGGTATTGTTACTGGTACAACAGATACCAGTGCTGTTCAGTGGAATATCAATGATGGTGGTTCCGGTTACACACTCGGATCAACCGTAACAGTTACTGGTGGTTCTGGAACAGGAGCAGACTTTATAATAAGTTCGATTGGTTCAACAGAAATCATTTCTGTGAATAATAATACAATCGAACCTATGAAGGATGTTGTTCTCAATACAAGCCCAACATTTGTTTCTGCTGGCGCAAATACTGGTGTTATCGGTACAAATCTTGCTGCAGCAGATATAAACACAACACTTAGCACAGCATTTGATTTTGATACTGTTACTGTTGGCACGATTACTGGTATAAATGTAACGAACTATGGTCAAGGGTATCTCACACTTCCAACCGCAACAGTGGTTGAAGAACAAATCGCTAATCTTTATATTCCAGATGGAAGTGGTGGGTATAAAGGCAATAACGCTGATATCACAGCAACGAATGCTCCAGGTTCAATCACTTCAGTTCTTGTAAATAACTTTGGTCAAGATTATAACAGATACGAACAAGTTTCTATTAATAACCTAACTCGTGGTGGAACTATTTCTGGTTTAGGTATACCTTTTGTTTCTGGTATTGTAACACTTCCAGGTTCTTATAAAGATACAAAGGGTTGGTTGTCTTGGAATAACAGATTACAAGATAACTATTATTATCAAGAGTTCTCATACGAGATTCGTTCAGATCAGTTTACTAACACATATCGTGAACTTGTCAATACTATTCTGCATCCAGCCGGCACAAAAATGTTTGGTCGAATTCGGTTGTTTACCGAAACAGAAATTCCTGTTGTTACTGTTGACTCAACATCACTCGGTAGGTTTGTGATACAATCTGATATTGAAATGAGTGTTCCAGAAGTTGTTTCTGGTGGCGAATCTGAATACGTTGCCGATGATGGTGCAATTGAATCGTATCCAGATATCATTCGTGATACAGAAGTTGAGACAACAACTGTTACCACTGAGTCAAACGTTTGGTTGTATTCCCCTGGTACTGGAGGTTTATTTGTTCTTGATAGTGCAACGATTGCTACTTATTCAAGTAATACTATTGCTCTTTGGGCAAATACGCCAATCAGCGCGATGGGTTCACCATATCACTTAGTTGGTAATAACACCGTATTCAAAGTTGAGATTCCAAATCCAGGCACTGGATTGATTATTATAGATAATTATGGTCCAACAGCCAATGGTTTGTACTTCACAAATACAGTTTACTCAAATACTTCACTTACACTTACAATACCATATGCTGGTACTACACTAGAAAATGGTTCGTTCTATTACTTAGCAAACACAAGTCCGTAAGATTTCGATTATAAATAAATAAAATCATTCGGTAAGAGGATTGAAAAGAATGCCAGGAATCGTAACAAGACGCTTTCGTATTCATAATGCAGAGCAGTTTCATGAAGCGTTTAGCGAAACAGCAGCAACTAATATGTACATCTTTATCTCTCGTGTTTCAGCTTGGGATGACGATAATAACCCACCAACACCAACCGATACAATTCAGAATACAGAATATGATGCATGGCGCAGAATGATTGCTGCCAAACGTGTTCAGTCTGGTGATGTTACGTTTGCTGTTCCAAGATACAACTGGACGACTGGTAAAGTATACCGCGAATACGACGATCAGTCAACAACTCTTTTTGATACTCCTGCTAGTTCAAATACATTTTATGTAATCAATAGTTCTTATAACGTATATAAATGTCTTTTCAATAATAAAGGTGGTGCTTCAACCGTTGAACCAACTGGAACATCAACATCAACTCTTGTTACTGCTGATGGTTATCGGTGGAAGTTCTTGTATTCAGTTGATGCAGGTTCTGCCCTCAAGTTTCTAACAGATTCTTGGATTCCTGTCAAAACGTTAACAGCCGATGATGGTTCTGCTCAGTGGGATGTTCAAGCGGCGGCTGCAAACGGTGCGATTAATGTCATAGATGTTCGTGCTAGTGGTTCAAGTTATCTAACAAACGTTGGTACTTTTACTGATGTAACATCATCAACAATTATGGATCTAGCCGCTGGTGCATCTGCTACTGATAACATTTACAACGACTCTTCATTGTATATCGCTTCCGGTACAGGTGCTGGTCAGGTTCGTAAGATTGTAGATTATATTGGCGCAAACAAACGTGTAACAGTATCTCCAGCATTCACAGTGACACCAACAATTTCATCAACATATGTTGTTGGTCCAACAATTACTATCACAGGTGATGGTTCTGGCGCAGAGGCTTATGCTAATGTTGCTTCTGGTGCTGTCAACTACATCAACATGATCAACGTTGGTTCAAACTATTCATTTGCAAATGTAGCAATTACTGCAAACTCATCTCATGGTTCTGCGGCAACTGCACAAGCATATGTTGCACCACCACTCGGACATGGTGCTGATCCTGTTGATGAACTTGGTGGTCATAACGTAATTTTAAACGTCCAGTTATCTGGTTCTGAATCAGGTGATTTTCCAGCCATTAACGAGTTCCGCACACTTGGTCTAATGCGTGATCCACTTACTCGTGCTGGTGGTGTTGCTACAGATTCAACATATACACAAACAACGAAACTCAATGTTTCAAGTGTTACATCATCCGGTAACTATACTCTTGATGAAGTTATTCGTGGTAATACTTCAGGTGCTACAGGTATTGTTGTTCGATTTGCAAATACAAACCTCGCAAACACATCTGGTGTTGTTCACACACTATATACAAGCGCAAATGGAACGTTCCAGTCTGCTGAAACAGTTACTGGTCTTTCGAGTGGTATTACAGCAACACTTGACAGTACAACATATGGTGAACTCAAAGAAAACACGGGTGATGTTGTATACACTGAAAACCGTGGTCCTATTTCAAGAGCAGAAGATCAGATCGAAGATATCAAACTTATCGTGAAGTTCTAAGGAATAAATTGAATGGCACTCGCAAATACTGCATCTTTATCGACTAACTTTAATGTCGATCCATATTATGATGATTTTGACGAAACTAAGAATTTTCATAGAGTATTGTTCCGTCCTGGATTAGCAGTTCAGGCTCGTGAACTTACTCAGATGCAGACCATTCAACAGAATCAAATTGATCGATTTGCCGAACATATCTTCAAAGAAGGAAGTACTGTTCGCGGATTAGAAATGAACTATGATTCGAGTATTGATTATATCAAGATTCGAGACGATGATGAAAATGGCGATGCCGTAGATGTTTCTGTTTTTGAAGGAACTACTATTACTGGTGATACATCAGGTGTTACCGCTAAAGTTATCGATTCGCTTTCAGGATCAGAAACCGATACAAATACTAAAGTTCTTTATGTAAAGTATACAAACTCTGGCGCTAACAACACAACAAAGACTTTACTTAGTGGTGAGAAGTTTACTAATGGTGCGTTATCTGCTAACGTGATTACCGAAGGTGTTCAATCAACTGATGTTATTGGAACTGGTTCAAGAATATCGTTTGGTGATGGTATTCTATATGCAAAAGATCACTTCATTCGTGTCGATGCTCAATCGACTGTTATTGGTCGTTACTCTGCTAATACAAGTGTAAAAATTGGTTTTGATATTGCTGAGACTATTGTTAACAGCGGCACAGATACGACACTTCTTGATCCAGCTCAGGGCGCTTACAACTATGCTGCTCCTGGCGCGGATCGTCTTAAACTTACTGCTACTATTGCTAAAAAAGAAATCACAGATACTTCTACTGATAACTTTGTTGAACGTATTCGCATTCAGAATGGAGTACCACAGTACAAGTTTGATAAACCATTATACTCAGTAATCAATGACTATATTGCTCGTAGAACATCCGATGAGTCTGGTGATTATATTGTAAGTGGTCTGAATGTTCGGCTTCGTGAACATCTTAATGATGGTTCAAACCAAGGTTATTTAACTCTCGCAAAAGGTGGTACTGCTAATAGTCTTTCTGTTGGCATCGGACCTGGTAAAGCATATGTAAATGGTTATGAGAACGAACTATACAGAACAGATCATATCAAAATCGATAAAGGTGTTGATACAGAAGAAGTTGGTGATCTTTCTATTCCTGCAAACTACGGCAACTACGTTGTCGTAAATGAAGCAGTTGGTTCATGGGATCTAAATGGGCATGATCGTATTTCATTATATGATACATTACATTTTGCTATCTCTAATACACACTTTTCATCAACTGCTCCATCTGGTTCAAAGATTGGTGAAGCTCGTGTAAGAGCAATGGAATATGCTAGTGGCACAAAAGGTTCTCCTGCAGGTCAGTATAATCTATATCTCTATGATATCAATATGTGGACTTCTGATTTTTCATCAGTTCGTTCTGTTTATTATGACAATGGTGTATATGATGCGTTTGCAGATATTGTTCTTGAAGGTGGTAATGCTGTACTAAAAGAAACTTCATTCAATCGTTCATTGTTTGCTATCCCTGCAAGCAATATTAAACGTCTTAGAGATAGCACAGGAACAATCGATAATACATTTAGATTCTTAAAAGAGTTTAATGTTACAATCGCTGCCGATGGTACTGTTACGATTCCTACAGGTTCTGCTTCAGAAGTATATCCATTCTCAACTGGATTATTAAACAATACACAAGAGCGCGATAACTTCCATGTTGTTCTTCAAGCAGCTGCTACAAGTGCAGCGCCTATTGATAGCGGCGCATCAAAAACCGCTGGTTCAAATACAATCTCAGGTATTACATCAGGCACAACGAAATACAATGTAGGTGATGCAATCTCTATTGCTGGTATAGCAAATACGCTTGTTGTTACAACGGTTGATGCTACTACGCTTACAGTAAACAATGCGTTTGGTACAGGTTCTGGTGATGTAACAAAATCATTCCAGCCCGGTCAAGTGATCTCATTGAACGGTGTTGGTGGTGATAGTGCTGAACGTTCAGTTAATATTAACTCTTCAACAAGCGCAACGATTGATATCCAAGAAACATTAAGTGGTACTGTCAATGCTTCAGTATTTGTTGAGTTAAGTAAAACTGATGGGCAAGAGATTGATAAGAATTTAAATCCTGATCGTTATGTTGAGTTGAATGTTTCTGCTGCTTTTGCAAATACAAATCTTGGTTCTCCAGGTCTTGGTGGTCCATGGAACTTAGGTTTTGCTGATATTCATGAATTGAAAGAAGTTCGTGTCAAAACTGGCAACACATCATTCGCCACAACAAGTGATGGCACAGATGTCACAGATCAGTTTGAAATCGATACTGGTATGCGTGATAACCTATACAATCATGGTAAACTCAAACTTAAAACATCTGCTTCTCATGCAGTTGCAAACGGTAATGTTTATCTTGTTAAGTTTGATTACTTCTCTCATGATACATCTACTGGTGTTGGTTACTTCTCAGTTGATTCTTATCCTGTGAATGACACATCACCAACATCAAGTCAGATTCGCACAGAAGAGATTCCGGTTTATACATCACCAGTTACTGGTGCTCGTTATGATCTTCGTAACTATATTGATATTCGTCCACGTATCACCGATACAGCAACTGATACAACAACACTTACTGGTATTACAACGAATCCAGCTACGGCTAATACAGTAGTTGAACCTTCTGGTGGTCTACGTTATATGGCTCCAAACGAAGACTTCATCACTGACTTTGAATATTATTTACCAAGAAAAGATCGGGTCGTCATTACTTCAAAGGGTCAGATTCGTGTTGTTCGTGGTGTTCCTTCTCTTAATCCACAAACACCAAAACCTGCTTCTGATGGGCTTACTCTAGCAATCATTGATGTTTCTCCTTATCCATCACTACCATTTGAAAACGCAAAACGTGTAAGTACTGCTACTGCACCAAATGGTCGTACGGACCTTGCTAATACAATCACACCAGTTCGACAAGTTAGACATACAATGCGTGATATTGGTGTACTTAAAAATCGTATCGAAAATCTTGAATACTACACTTCATTATCTCTACTTGAAGCAGATACAAAGTCAACATTCTTAACCGATGGTTCCGGTAATGATAGATTCAAAAATGGCATTCTTGTAGATGCGTTTACTGGTCATAGTATTGGTAACGTATTTAATCCAGACTATAATATTGCTGTTGACCCACAGAAAAATGAACTACGCCCACCATTTAAACTTGATGATGTTCAAGTTGAGTTTAACTCAGCATCATCCTCTGGTGTATCAGTTAAGTCTAAAGATGCAACAGTAACGATTGCTGATTCAACTCAGACATATACAGTTGGTGAAACAGTAACTTGTGGTGCTGGTACAGGTGTTCTTGTCTATCAAGTTGATGCTAAACTATATCTTGAAAAAGTCTCAGGTACTCTTTCTGGAACTGCTGTTGGTGGTGACTCAGGTGCTTCATCATCTATCTCAAGTGTAACATTGCCAGATAATAGTAAACTGATTACACTACCTTATA
>Ga0070751_1001047_pt1 | contig 16679 bp, 25 predicted proteins | sample VirMetDEL_Aug_28_FD_78514 | JGI IMG/M metagenome (GOLD analysis project Ga0070751, IMG submission 78514) | Aqueous microbial communities from the Delaware River and Bay under freshwater to marine salinity gradient to study organic matter... | ecosystem: Environmental > Aquatic > Marine > Coastal...
CAAGTCGCTTGAAGACGCTGACAAGGCCGAGAAACGCTATTGGCAGCAGCAGATTGGCGCACGCCGCAACGACTTCAAGCGTGGCTTGGAAAAGCGTGAGGGCATGGACGATACCCGCGCGGCGCGACAACCAAAGGCCGCGATCGATAAGTTAGTGGATGCACTAACAAACGTCGAGAAAATCGTTCAGGCGAATGAGTGGGAATTCGACGTGGTCGATTTCATGAACTGCATCGTCGATGCCAAAATCCAAGCGGGCATCCCGCATGGCATCAAAACCAAATAAGCCAACCGCGTGGGCAGCAATGCCCACGCCTCTAAACATGCTAGGACAATCAATGAAACATATCTTTCAATCCGCTCTCGACGTCATCGCAAAATGGGATGACGATAAATTCAATCACTTCCTACCTTACATGCGCGAGACAATGGATCAGCGCGACATTGACTACATCACCAACAAACGCCGCATCATGGCAGAGCATGGTCACACGTTCCCACGACAGGCAGCGTTCACACTCATCAAACGATGACAACTTATCCCCTGCTTCGGCGGGGGATTTGATACCAGTTCTTAGAGTTGCGCAGCGCCTGATAGAACATTACATCTCACGATATGTTTCGTTAGTGTGTCACTAACACCTGATACCAGTTCTTAGAGTTGCGCAGCGCCTCACAACATGCTATACAAAACACGCATTGCTAATAACACCTACTGCCCCGCACTACGCGGGGCTTTTTTTGTTAGTGATACACTAACAAGTGATACCAGTTCTTAGAGTAGCGTAACGCCTGACAAGTTACTGTTAGTGGCGCACTAACACGCAAAACAGCTAAGTTATTGATTTTAAAGTAATGTTCCAAATGTTCGCAAATTTTTGGCTAATGTTCGCAGCTAAGTCATTGAAATCATTATAATGTTCCAAATGTTCGCACTTTTTTAATATATATCCCCGAAACTGTTCCCCCCTCTTTCGCAGATGCGAAACCCCCAACCACAACGTTTTATCCCCATATATATATATATATACTTTTTAAGAACTTTCGAACATTACTGTGTTTTCAACCACTTACAGAGCCACGTGTTAGAACATTTCAGTACATTATCACGGATGTCATTAGATACCATTATCTGTCAACATTTGACATAAGCTACAACTTATGCTATTATATAAGGACAATCACATATACTACCAAATACAACCAAGCGTCACCCAACGACACTGTTAGTGACGCACTAACAAGGAATACTAAATGACACGACAACAACTGCAATCCCTGTACGACGACTATGTCGCCGATGGCAACTACGTCCACCGCGTACGCCAAGGGTATAAAACTATTAAATGGAACGCAGACAATGACCCTGCCCATGAACCCCGCGCAGCTTTCAGCAGCCACCTAAAAACTAACCCTCATGTCAAACGCCGCTTCAGCGACGAGTAGGTACGTTTGGTACCCAGCAAAACGCAAACAAACCATAGGAGGTTAACAAGTTATGACAACATACTGCAACGCATACGCAACCTGCACCGAGTGCGGTGATCCGTTCCCCGAACGCCGCCGACAACTCGGATACGATACTTGCTTAGAGTGTGGCGAAGAAGCTGCGGTCACAGCAAGGCTAGGGTGGTGCATCGCACCAATCGCACACAAGCAAGGTGCAACCCTAGTGACTAACCCCAAAGACCTAAAAGGTCTGAACAAATACACGGCGTCATAAGTTAGTGACGCCACTAACAAATGGAGAAGAAAATGAACAACGTACTTGCAATGACTAACCCCGCACCAGACGCACACGCGCCTACCATTTCATCATCGTCGATGCTTGTCGAACTCAGTGTCTCGCATTGGACTGGTCGCAAGCTAGATCGACGTGCATCTAAAGATGTTACAGAGACAAACAACGCTGCATCAGGTGTGGCGAACGTGAACAAAAAGTTACTCGGTGACTGCGCCGAATTGACTGCGGTACAGAAGTTTGTGGCGAACTCGCGTAACGTACACTATGGCATGACAATGCCTTGGTCGGACACTGGGTTGCGCCTGTTACCCACGGCTCAGTATTTCAAATACAACGAGGCCATGACCGCAGTGCAGGACGAATTTAACAGGCTCGTTAACAACTTCTTGGACGCATACGACTGGGAGATTATGCAGGCACAGGCCAAGCTAGGCGCACTGTTTGTGCGCGACGACTATCCCACGCTCGACAGCTTACGATCCAAATTCAAATTCCGTCTCACATACATACCGCTACCAGACGCGGGTGACTTCCGCATCGACATTGCCAACGAAGCAGCGGACGAGATCAAGGCACACTATAACAAGTACTACACCGCGCAGCTTGAGACAGCCATGAACGATGTGTGGCATCGCACCCACGATGTGCTCAAGCGTATGTCGGAGCGGCTCGACTATGGCGATCACGAAAAGAAGAAAGTGTTCCGCGACAGTCTGGTCGAGAACGTGTCCGAGATGGTCGAACTGTTGCGCGTCTGTAATGTGACAGGTTCAACGCAGATGTCAGCGATGGCGGACAAGTTGGACGCGGCACTCAGCGGTGTGACACCCGATGCTCTGCGCGAGGACGCATACTTGCGCAACGAAACGAAACGTGCGGTGGACGAGGCGATCAAGCAGCTACCATCGCTAGATATATAATAACTTGTTAGTGTCTACACTAACCTTCTTTAACCAAAACTGGTCGAGTTATGCGCCAGTATAAAAAATGGAGAAAATCATGAGCAATGCACAACAAATGTACGCACTAGGTCTGGATCAGATCGCGAACGCAATCGAAGCAGGGGGACACCAACGCACCACATTGGTGCAGGGTCACATGGGTACTGGCAAATCGTCACTACTCAGCGAACTTGCCAAGCGCAAACCAGAGCACACTGCGTGTTATTTTGACTGTACTACCAAGGACTTGGGTGACATCACGTTGCCCAACATCCAGACAGCAGACGGTCAGGGATATGTTAGTTACGCCACTAACGAAGAACTGGGTGCGCACATCAGGACACCGATCATATTGATGATCGACGAGTATGGCAAAGCGAATCCCGCAGTTAAGAACGCACTGTTACGTCTTATGCTAGAACGTAAGATCGGTTCGTACGAACTGCATCCAGACAGTATTGTGTTCGCCACAACGAACCTTGGAGCCGAGGGTGTCGGTGACTTGTTACCACCCCATGCGAGGAACCGCATCACTGTACTAACATCGCGCAAGCCGACGAACATGGAGTGGATCGAATGGGGTATCAACAACGGCGTGGATCACACGTTGCTAGGTTGGTGCAAGGACAACCCACAGCTATTCTTGTCATTCGATGATGTGAAAGACCCCGACGACAACCCATACATCTACCATCCGAAAGCGCAGCGAGCAGCGTTTGTTACACCGCGTTCACTCGAAGCGGCGTCGGACTGGCTCAAGCAGCGTGACTTGTTTGACGATCAGACATTGACCGCAACGCTCATGGGTACAATCGGTGATCGTGGTGCGATGGACTTGATGGCGTTTGTCAGACTGGCGGATCAGCTACCGTCACTGCAATCGATCAAGGATGATCCCAAATCAGCTAAGGTACCAGACAGTGCCGCAGCCGTTTGCATGGTGGTGTATCGCACCCTAGCAAGTTTGGAGAAAGACTGGATCGATCCTTGGATGGATTACTTGGTGCGCTTGGACAAAGAGGCACAGGGTATGTTCGCCAACGGTGTACGTGCGCCGAAGTACAGTAAGCAGTCAATGGTTATGACTAACAAGAAGTTCACACAGTGGGCGATGCAGAACAACTACATGTTCGCAGCGGACGTGAAGTAAGGAGAAGAGAATGTTAACGATAGGTAAACAACTTACACCAGATCAGCGTGTATCGAAGGCAGTCGTGGATATCATGGCTAACCCCAAGTATGTCGCACTCGCAGGTGTACTAATGATCGGTGAGCGCAGGGTTGAAACAGACCCTGCCAAATGCCCAACAGCGTATACGAACGGTGTCAACGAGGTGTATGGCGCAGACTTTATCGCCGACTTGAACGACAAGCAGCTCAGGTTCTTGGTGCTACATGAGGTGTATCACAAGTTATACCGACATCTCACAACGTGGCAGCACCTGTACAAGGAGGATGCACAGCTAGCTAACATGGCATGTGACTACGTCATCAACATCAAGATCGTGGACGACAACGCCGACAACTTTGCCACAATGGATGGTAAGTTATCACAAGGTTGTTTCGATCCCAAGTATCGAGGATGGGACAGCGCACAAGTGTACAACGACTTGAAGCAAAACGGCGGCAATCGTGGTGGCAGCGGCAATGGCAACGGTCAACCGCAACCATTCGACGAGCATGATTGGGACAGTGCCGAGGAGTTGACAGCCGAGGAACGCCGCGAGTTGGAGCGCGAACTAGACGAGGCAATACGTCAGGGTGCGTTGGTCGCAGGTAAGACTGGGTCAGGTGGTGATCGTGACCTAGCCGAGTTACTCGAACCGCAGGTCGATTGGCGTGAGGTATTGCGTGACTTCATCACGTCCACATGTGCAGGCAGTGACTACTCAACATGGCGCAGACCAAATCGTAGGTACATCGGCGCAGGTATATACATGCCAAGCGGTATCAGCGAACAGGTCGGTGAGTTGGTCGTAGCTATCGACACGTCAGGTTCTATCCGCCAAGCGGAACTGTCGGTCTTCCTGTCAGAAGTTAAGGAGATATGCGACACTGTGAATCCCGAGGGCATACGCCTGCTATACTGGGACACCGAGGTATGCGCCGACGAATACTACGAGGGTGAGGATGTCGCTAACCTAGCGCAATCAACCAAGCCTGCGGGTGGTGGCGGCACTGATGTTAACTGTGTGACTGAGTATATCACACAACAGCAGATCGCAGCGCAAGCATGTATCGTGCTTACTGATGGCTACTTATACGGTGGTTGGGGTCAGTGGCACATGCCAGTGCTGTGGACAATCATGGACAATCGCAGTGCCAAACCAGACTGCGGCAAGACAGTACATATCAAAGGGAGAGACATGTAATGAAAGAAGTTAACATGAACGATGGCGATTGGATGCGCCACATAGATTTCGAGGCGTTAGATGAACACGTCGAGGAGACACTCAAGTACACAAGAAAAGTTAGTGAGACACTAACAAAACAAGGAGAAGAATAATGGCACTAACATATACAAATTTCCAAACGTTCGCCGAGGTCGAGGCGCATTACAACAGCATCAAGCCGCTTGTATCTAAACTGCACCCGCGAGAACAAGACCTACGCCCGATAGGGGATCGTCATCGCAAGTGGGAACGTATCGTCAAGATCAGCGACAACTGCTACGCACTGTCAGATGGATACCACCACGGTGATGAACTGTTCAATGGTTGGTATTACGGTGCTTCCGTTGATGAGTATACGCCGACACTGGCGGACATGGAGAAGTACGCCCCGATCGTATGGCGCAAGCGGAGCAACGGAGTGGAAGAAGTCACACTGCGTAATGGATGGGGGCCAGGGGCACACCAGAGCCGCTATGCTTTCCTAAAACGACACACACCGTATGGGATGTCATTCCGCGTAACCAATGGCAAGCAATTCATCCGAGTAAAAAGTGAGGACTTCTACCTTGCCAAGCGGCGTACCACACCACGTCCCATACACACAGCGATCAAGATGACACCGAGCAACCACTACTGGCAGAAGCGTATGACTAAGTGGGTCACGTTAACAGATGATGACGCGTCATTAACTTTCAGCAGCGCAAGCGGAAGTTGGGTCAAGGTGGCAGGGGGTGCCAAGATGCCAACACCGCCGAAAGTGACGGTCAAGAAAGACATGAAGGATCGCTACAAAGCGGACATAAACACATTCAAAGAGTGGGCGTTCACCATGGGTGCGTTACTACCGATACAAGATTACGCGTATATACGTGATATCAACAACGAGGTGTTCGAGTGGAACACGAACGACAAACATAAATACACATGGGGTAACCCATGGGTAAACGTCAAACCGAAACAGATGCGCGACATAATGTGCACGGAGAACCACCCGATGCGTCTGCACCTAGCCGTGACAATGCTGCGTAGTGTGGACTTCCACCACGTCGAGACTGTCGATGATGTGCATAGAGTTAAGCAACGCGCGAACAACTGGATCAATAAACAAATGGGCTTTACGAAGAAAGGATAAGGCAATGGCAACACACGCGTTAATATCTGATATTTTATCACAAACATGGGACGCACCACACGACTTGCAGTCTATGCTCTCACGTAACGAACCGCTACGCGCATTCTGCGATGAGGTTAAGAAGAAACTGCGGGGGTGCGAGTTCGCCCCCAAAGACAGCCGATCCGTGTGGGTCTACATACCTGACCAAGTGTTCGCATTGGGGTGGATTGGCTACGGCGACTACAGAGACAACGCACAAGAGACGGTGAAGAGTTACACTGTGTACTCACGACACATAGTAAATGACATGTACACCTCTGCCTCATTCCAGTATCACACACGTGGGTCAGTACACATGAACGTAGCACTTAGACACGCAAGGCGATACCTGACACGGTATTCGCCGATTGAAATTACTAATCAGTTGCGCTCGTCGTTCAAGCAAGGCGCAAGTGCTGTCGAGCATGAAGCGAAGTCTGACATGTTACAGCAAGAGAAGGCACTGTTCGGTAAGAGTTTCAACACTCGCATGTGTCGTGTAGCTACGGAGTTGAAGGTGTTGTTATCCACAGGATACGAGTTCACAGACCCTGCGATTGGTGAGGAGTTGAAAGAGTACTTCACCAAGGAAGAGGAGTACAACGAACTTGCACAGGAGCGTCACGCATACTGTGTTGTGGTCGATACGTTCTTGGGTAATCAACGCTATCAAGTGGTCAGTGTCGATGGTGCTGGTGGGTGGAGTCCAACTATACACGATGACGTGTCAGTGTATGATGACGAGTCTATACCCGGGGATCTGGCAGGCAAGCTATCTGTCCTATCAATGTGTGAGATAGATCAGTATGTCACTGACGTAGGTGTACGCGCAAATGATCGGGTCTTCTATGTGGCTCGGTGAGCGTGACTTTATCGATGCCCTGCCAGACATGAAGTATTTGTTCTGGCGGGACTTGATCGGTTCGCATGGGTGGAAGCGATGCGCTAGGCGTGAGGCTTATTGGATCGGCGAAACACAAGACATACCACACGATGACAACATATACCGTGTATACGTATCACCTGATGACGGACACGTCAGTGTATCATGTATTGGTATTGAACGTCTTGACTCACTAGCGGATGGTACGTATGGTAGTTCAGACAAGCTACCCGACTGGATGCAGGAGAAGCTAGCGGTGCTGTTGATGATGAGCAGTGATCCGCCGACAGAACGAGTAGTGGGTGTTGGTCAGCGTATGGACGAGGATATCTTTTGGATATTTTGTTAGTGCGTCACTAACATGGGGGCTTCGGCCCCCGCCACAAATTGATGCCAGTTACCGAGGAGAATGACATGGCAATGACACCAGAAGCAAAAGTAAAAAAGAAAGTGGTAGCGATACTTAAAGAAGCGGATGCGTACTACTTCTATCCTGTAACAGGTGGGTACGGACACAGTGGAGTGCCTGATATCGTGGCGTGTTACAAGGGCATGTTCATAGGCATTGAGTGCAAAGCTGGTAAGAACAAACCCACACCACTACAGAATAAGAACTTAAAGGCTATTACTGAGGCGGGTGGTATTGCGACGGTAATCAACGAGGAGAACATCGATGAAGTTAAAGAGTATCTACGGTGACAACCTTGTTGAATACATCTTTGCGATGCATGGCGTCCATGTCATTTGGAATGGTGATGGGGAGTGTCCGTTTTAATCGTGGGGGACTGCATAGTTTCGGGCTACAGCAACGACCAACAAAAACGCTTGTGAAATCTTTGTGGTCAGTCCCCCAGAACTTTTTATCAAACTGAAAGCGTAGTGCAATGGAAACTTTCTACATATTTTTAATTTCTTACACGCTACAGGGACACCCTGTCGAACGTACTTGGATACTAGAAAACAGCGAACAATGTCAGATCGCAATACGTGCTAACGAACCTGTTTCAACTGCACTAAACGCTGATCTGTTTTGTATAGATACAGGCAGGTTGTCTGCGTCGATTAAACCGAAACTTAGACCAGAGGGAGAGCCATGGGAGAAAAAGACCTTAACAAAGAGCAGCGAGCCACCCACCGATTCTTGAAGGGGCAGGTTGACAAGTTAATAGATGAAGAACGTAGGACAAACGCACACCCAAACGTGCAGCAAGATTTATACCGTGCCAGAGAAGCGTTGAAGCGGTTTGTCGAAGACCTACGCAAGTTAGGAACGCGCATATGAAAACATACGCAGAGTATGAAGAACTAGAATTGTGGTGCATGTTAGCACTGGCAAAAGCACCGAAGTGGTCGCCGTATCGTCTGCTTTGGAAATTTGGAATGTGGTATGCAAGGAGAAAACAACGTGCCATCCGCAAATAATAAAGTAACTTTAGTACAAGCACCGTGGGAGAAGGAAGTGACAGATAAGGAAGAAAGCGTGTGGGGATACCTAGTGAAGAACCGACGAGCGGAAGCGAAAGAAGTCGCTGAGGCTTGCGGCGTTGAGGAAGAGTATGTTGACGAGTTAGTCAGTAGGATTGGGTCGCCGAATTGGAGAGAAGAGACGAGCGCGTTAGACGCACAAGTCGGTGGCGAACACTACAAGAATATGTCCGTGCAACCGTGGCAGGCGTTGGAAGCATGGCTAACACCCGACGAGTATCGTGGCTATCACAAAGCGACAGCTATCAGTTATCTCGCGCGGGAACGCAGCAAAGGTGGTATGCAAGACATACAGAAAGCGATCCACCACTTGCAGCGGCTAGTCGAAATGCAAGGAGACAACGATGCGAAAACAAATCCATCCACTACTAGCAGCGGAGATTAAAGAACTACCCGAAACGTGGGAAGTGGTGAAGAAACGAGATCACTACTTCCTTCTTCACGAGGGGAAACGAGTGGCGTGTGTGGGTAATAACTCGTCAACACCTGATGATCGACAGGCCAAAAAGAGCCTGCACACTATACGCCGATATATGAGGGGACAGTAGATATGTCAGTAGTTAAAGTACGCACTTTCGATATAGAGACTATGGAGTACCCAGATAATTGGAACGCCCCTTCTAAAAATACCGAATGCGCGGTGTGCGGACATGAGGTACAAATAGGCGATACGTTAGTAACGTATGACAGTGTTACGCGTAATAGGACGTATCACACTTCCCTATACCTGCACCCAAAATGCGCTGAACAACTAGCAACCGTTCTGGTCCAAGACTTAGCAAAAATAGTTGACACAGAGGGGTTTGTACTAGGGGACTATATGGCTCCTCGTGCGGATCGTATAATGACGGCTGTGGATAAGGTTGTATTCGCGGGTAACGTATTAAAGCCATCACGATAATGGAGAATGAATATGGACCTGATAACGCTTGATTTTGAGACGTACTACTCACGTGAGTACAGTCTCTCAAAGATGACAACCGAGGAGTACATACGTGACCCACGGTTCGAGGTGATTGGTGTAGGCGTCAAAGTAAACAATGCCGAAACCGAGTGGGCTAGTGGAACGCACAAACAGATACACGACTATCTGCATGGGTTTGACTGGTCGAACAGCATGTTGCTTGCACACAATACGATGTTTGACGGTGCGATACTGTCATGGCGGTTCGACATACACCCGAAAGCACTGGCGGATACGATGCACATGGCGAGAGCACTGCACGGTGTCGAGACTTCTGCCGCACTCAAAGCTGTAGCGGAGCGATACGGTGTAGGTGTCAAGGGCACCGAGGTTGTCCGTGCTATGGGCAAGCAGAGGAAGGACTTCTTACCGAATGAGTTGTCAACGTACGGTGATTACTGTGTGAATGATGTGGATTTAACCTTCAAGCTGTTCACGCGTATGGCTAAGAAGTTCCCACGCAAAGAGTTGCGTCTGATTGACTTGACCCTGCGTATGTTTACCGAGCCGACACTGGACTTAGACCTTGGTCTGTTAGAGATGCACCTTGAGAATGTGAAAGACCGCAAGGATCAGTTGATGGTTGAGGCGGGGATCACAGACAAGAAAGACCTGATGTCTAACCAGAAGTTCGCTGCCATGTTGGAGAGTTTAGGTGTAGTGCCCCCGACAAAAGAAAGCCCCACCACAGGTAAAGAAACTTATGCGTTCGCAAAGAATGACGAAGCGTTCAAAGAACTGTTGGAGCATGACAACGACAAGGTGCAAGCACTGGTCGCAGCTAGACTGGGCACCAAAAGTACCTTGGAAGAAACACGTACTCAGAGGTTTATAGATATATCGAAGCGTGGCCTGCTGCCCGTACCAGTGAGATACTACGCCGCGCATACTGGTCGATGGGGCGGTGATGATAAGATTAATCTGCAAAACCTGCCGAGCCGAGGGCCGAATGCCAAGGCACTAAAGAAGGCAATCATTGCACCAGAGGGACACACAATAGTTGAAGCTGACTCAGCGCAGATCGAAGCGCGGGTTTTGGCATGGCTAGCGGAGCAAGATGATCTTGTTAGTGCGTTCACTAACAAAGAAGATGTATACAAGAAGATGGCGTCCAGTATCTACGGTGTAAGTGTGGACGAGGTAAGTAAAGACCAACGGTTCGTCGGCAAGACCACTATCCTTGGTGCAGGTTACGGTATGGGTGCACTCAAGTTCCAAGCGCAGCTAAAGTCGTTTGGGTTTGATATGGACTTAGACGAAGCACGGCGGGTCATAAACATCTACCGCGATACCAACTGGAAGATCAGCCAACTATGGCGCAACTGCCAGAACATGATACGGTACATGGCGCAGGGTGATAAGCTTTCCATCGGTAAGCCCGGAGTCCTCGACGTAGACCCTACAGCTAAAGCTGTTATCCTGCCTTCTGGCCTACCCATGTTTTATCATGACCTCTTTGCAGAAGAGGAAGAGAAAGGTCCGCAGTATTACTACAAGGTCCGAGGCGGCGCGAAGAAAATCTACGGTGGGAAGGTTGTGGAGAACGTCTGTCAAGCCATCGCAAGATGCATCATTGGTGACCAGATGCTACGGATTGCTAAAAGATACAAAGTGGTGTTAACTGTACACGACTCAATCGTATGCTGTGTACCCGATGCCGAAGTCGCCGATGCAGTAGAGTATGTTGAGGAGACAATGCGGTGGACACCTGACTGGGCGGAAGGACTACCTGTAGATTGTGAAGCAGGCACCGCCAAATCATATGGAGAATGCGAGTGAGCGCAGCACCTTGGTCGTACAGTAAACTAAAAGCATTTGAAACTTGCCCTAAGCAGTTCTATCACGTGCACGTGTTGAAGGAAGTTCCCTTTGAGCAGACGGAAGCTATCCGCTACGGCTCTGAGTTCCACAAGGCAGCAGAGGATTACGTAGGCGAAGACACCCCCCTACCGAAAAAGTTTTCTTTTGCTGAGGGAGCGTTAAATTCATTGCGGCAAAGACGTGGTAAGAAGTTAACAGAAAAGAAGATGGGGCTGACCAAAAACTTGGAACCCTGCGGCTTCTACGACAAGCACGTGTGGTTTCGTGGGATCGCTGACCTTATCATTGTTGACGTGCTTGGCGACATGGCATGGGTGATTGACTACAAGACTGGTAAGTCGTCACGGTATGCTGACAAAGGACAGCTAGAGTTGATGGCACTGACGGTGTTCGCGCACTATCCAGTCAGTAAAATCCATGCAGGGTTGCTATTCGTAATCGCAAACGATCTAGTCAAAGATAAATATACTACCTTTGATAAAGAAGAATTGTGGAAGAAATGGCTATCAAAACATGGTATGATGGAGAAAGCCTTTGAAGCAAACGTCTGGAACCCAAAGCCTAGCGGGTTATGCAAACGTCACTGCCCCATATTAGAGTGTCCACATAACGGAGCAAACTGATGCCATATAAAGCTACTGATTGGGACTTGTTTAAGATCGCTAGTATGCCAGTCAATAAACTTACCGCGTTGGTAGCAGAACAGCATAACTACGATGCGTTATGGTTACGGTGCCCACCTAAACAAAGACAAACCGAACAGCCTAGAAGAGTTGTAGAGTTCTACCCTGAGTTATTTGGTTATGTTAGAGAGTTGATCCGCCTTACCGCACTACTACAAGCATTAGAACCCGCGGTGCTTGAGCTAGCACGATCAGTGGCACATAAACCTAAACAGTTTAGGGCGAGCCGTATAAAAGATATAATGTGCGCAGTGCAGGTGATGCGAAACGACAACATGGACGAGACTGACATCGTGTTCCTAGAAACTTACGCAAACAAACTTAACCGTAGGGGTGAACTACACCGACTTATCAGGGTAGAGCAACGGCGTTTAGGGGACAAACAAATAAGAACTAGGCATATACGAAACGTAGCTAATGGAGGTGCCAATGCCGTACAAAAACAAACCACGTCCTTACAAGAAAGAGTACGCGCAGCAGAAGAAGCGCGGCGAACACACAGATCGTATGGAACGGCAACGTGCACGGCGTAAGGTGGACAAGACTGGCGTCGATAAGAACAAGAACGGCAAAGCCGACAAGCGCGAGGGTAAGGATATCGCGCATAAGAAACCATTGTCTCGCGGTGGGACAAACAAAGATGGCTACAAGATACAGAGCCGCAAGAAAAACCGTGCAGCAGGTGGTGCCTTGAGCAGAGGCAAAAAACGTTAGTGCCGCACTAACAACGGAGATAACATGAAAATATTACGTGATAAGGCGTTACTGTTGAAGTTACGCAATCCAAAACGTGTCACTGAAACCATACCGAAGAGTAAGGAAGTAGGCACAAACGAGGTCGCTGTTAACTGGGGAGTTGACGAGGTACACACCCTGCGAAGTCTAGGGGTCAAGGCACCGTCACCCATTACCAAACGATATCAGTGGTCGGGTCGGTTCAAGCCTATGGACCACCAACGTACAACCGCTGAGTTTCTGACACTGCACCGCAAATCATTCTGCTTCAACGAGCAGGGTACAGGCAAGACCGCGTCTGCTATCTGGGCTGCTGACTTCTTAATGCAGCAGGGTCACATCCGCAGAGCGTTAGTTATCTGCCCCCTATCTATTATGGATTCGGCGTGGCGAGCAGACTTGTTTGACGTTGCCATGCACCGCACAGTGGACGTGGCACACGGAGCCAAAGAGAAGCGCAAGAAGATTATCAATTCTGGTGCAGAGTTCGTTGTGATTAACTACGATGGTGTAGAGATCGTCGAAGAGGACATTCGTAACGGCGGCTTTGATCTGATTATCGTAGACGAAGCTACCCATTATAAGAATGCGCAGAGTAAACGGTGGAAGTGTCTGAACAGACTGGTCACCGATGACACTTGGCTGTGGATGATGACAGGTACACCCGCTGCGCAGTCACCTCTGGACGCGTACGGTCTAGCTAAACTTGTTAACCCGACATCAGTACCACGGTTCTTTGGCTCGTTCAGAGATCAAGTGATGTTGAAGATATCGCAGTTCAAGTGGATACCGAAGCCAACAGCAACCGAGACGGTATACAACGCATTACAACCCGCGATTCGTTTTACCAAGGAGCAGTGCCTAGACTTGCCCGAGATGACGTATGTCAAACGCGCTATCGAACTATCGCGGCAGCAGAAGAAATATTATAAAGAGTTGAAGAACCGTCTGGTCATGGAAGCAGCAGGCGAAGAGGTAACCGCTACGAACGCAGCTATTGCCATGAACAAGCTACTGCAAATCAGTGCAGGGGCTGTATATACAGACGATGGGTCTACGTTGGAGTTCGACATCAAGAACCGATACAACGTACTCAAAGAAGTTATAGACGAGAGCAGTCAAAAGGTTCTGATCTTTGTACCGTTCAAGCACACTATCGACGTGTTAGTAGAGAAGCTACGCGCTGACAGTTATACCGCCGAAGTGATTCGCGGGGACGTGCCTGCGGCGAAGCGCACCGAGATATTCAAACGGTTCCAAGATACGCCTGACCCCAAGATATTGGTGATACAGCCTCAGTCGGCAGCACATGGTGTGACTTTAACCGCAGCAAATACTGTTGTATGGTGGGGTCCGACTTCCTCACTGGAGACGTACGCACAGGCAAACGCGCGTGTGCATCGCTCTGGACAACGCCACCCATGTACAGTGATCCAACTACAAGGTTCTGCTGTCGAAAAACACGTATACTCACTACTTGATAACAGAATAGACGTACACTCAAAAATTATCGATCTCTACAAAGAGATACTTGACTAAGTCATCTGATGATAGTAGAAGTTAAGTCTCAGCAAAGGAGAATGTTATGAGCAATGAAAACATCCCTGTAGAAAAGCTGACGCGCACATACATAAAAATAAGAGACAAACGTGCGGAGTTGTCGGCGAAGTTCAAAGAGGAAGATGACCTCCTCAAAGGACAACAGGATAAGATTAAGAATGCGTTACTTGAACACTGCAAGGAGCATAACGTCGAAAGTGTTCGCACATCGGAAGGTTTGTTCTACCGTAGTCTCAAGAAGCGGTTTTGGACTAGCGATTGGGAGTCCATGCATAAGTTTATCTTGGAACATGAAGTACCAGAGTTCTTAGACAAACGTCTTAATCAGTCAAACGTAAAGCAGTTCCTAGAAGAGAACCCTGACTTGTTACCACCGGGGTTGAACGTGGATGCTGAATACGCAATTTCAGTGAGGAAGAAATGACTAAAGAAACAAGTCCGTTTGTAACTATTGAGAACTTGGCACAGTACTTTCATGTGTCAGTATCTACCATCCGTGTGTGGGTGCGGCAGGGGCATATCCCCGAAGATACCTACATCGGGTTGGGTAACACCTATCGGTTCAACCGAGACAAGGTGGCAGAAGCACTTACTAAAACACAAAAAGACGAGAGTGCTTCAGAAGCAGTTACTGTGACTGCCGCAGGAACTGTAGGGTCGGTAATGGTATCGACAGAACTAGAAGATGGTCAGTTAGAATTTGATTTCGACGCTGACGAAGATGTGTAAGGAGAACACAATATGAGTGAACTTGAACTATTTAAGGGGAACAGCCTCGTAAACAGCGACCTGTTCAAATCTCTGCAAAACACGGCTAACAACCTTGCAGGGGGTAGTGGTGGCGGTGGCGGTATGCGCCGTATCAGTCTGCGTGGCGGACGTTTCCGTGAGTTGGTTAACGGTGAACAAGTTAATGTAAACAACAGCGGCTCACTTAACGTAGTAATCTTGGACGCAGCTAAGATTTCACGTGCGTATTATGCAGGTACATACGATCCTGAGAACCCATCGGGGCCGACTTGTTGGTCTGCTGATACACAACGCCCTTCACCAGATGTGCCAGACGGACAACGCCAAGCGTCTGCATGTAAGGACTGCCCCATGAACGTACGTGGTTCTGGGCAGGGTGAGACACGCGCATGTCGCTACTCACAACGTATCGCCGTGGCGCTAGAGGGACAGTATGATAAAGTATATCAACTTAACCTAGCAGCTATGTCCGTGTTTGGTAAGCCAGTAGACGGTAAGATGCCAATGCAGGCGTATGCTAACTACTTACAGGCACACAACGCGCCACCATCCGCGGTGGTGACAGAGATGTACTTTGACGACAACAGCGATGTCCCGAAGCTATATTTCAAGGCAGCGCGTCCTTTGGAAGAGGATGAACTGCAGAAGGTGATTGAACTGCGTGAACACGAGGATGTAGAACGCGCGATCACATTCACGGTGTCGCAAGCAGATGGTGTACAAGAAAAGCCATCAGCACCAAAGAAGTCTAATAACGTGTTAGAGAAGAAGGCAACGTCCGAAGTAGCGGACGATGCACCTGTGGAAGAACCAAAAAATCGTGGTAAGAAAAAAGAGGAAGCAGCCTCTAATGAAGACCTTAGCGATCTAGTTGACGCTTGGGACGACGAATAATTTGGTAGCCGTGACTGTAACAGGTCACGGCATTTCTTTCATGGGCAAGAGCAATGCAAACAAAAACATTTCTGCAAAGCGTAGTGCCCCACGAAGGATGGTACTGTGTCTTTGCTTCCAACAAGGCAGGGCAACGTAAACAAAAGTTTTATGACTCCCTCAACCACGTGCTTGACGCATCACGTGACCTAAATGCAAATGGTTATGATGTATACTTTGCACTGGCTACTTTCGGCGAAGCGGGATCGCGCAAGAAAGATGACGCGATAAAACTACGCTCATTTTTTATGGACTTAGACTGTGGGCCGAGCAAAGAGTTCCCCACACAACACGCAGCAATAAAAGAACTACGCAGGTTCTGTAAAGAACTTAGCCTGCCACGACCTATCACAGTTAATTCTGGGGGTGGTGTGCATGTGTACTGGCCCTTGAGCGAGGACGTAACACCAGAAGAGTGGACGCCTGTAGCCGAGCGTCTAAAGTCGTTATGTGTTAAACACAGCTTTCCCGCTGATCCAGCAGTAACGTCAGACGTGGCACGAATCCTACGTGTGCCAGAAACCCACAACTACAAGAGTGACCCACCCAAAGAAGTTATGGTGTTCGGGTTGGAACAAGTGCAGCCAGTAGACTTCGACAAGTTTTCGGAGTTGCTTGGCGGCGGTATGATACC
>Ga0070751_1001052_pt1 | contig 16642 bp, 7 predicted proteins | sample VirMetDEL_Aug_28_FD_78514 | JGI IMG/M metagenome (GOLD analysis project Ga0070751, IMG submission 78514) | Aqueous microbial communities from the Delaware River and Bay under freshwater to marine salinity gradient to study organic matter... | ecosystem: Environmental > Aquatic > Marine > Coastal ...
ATTGCCAATTCTTGACATTGAAACAGATTGCCATTCATTGCCGCCATCTCTAGATACTTCGTAAATAGCTGCTGAGTCTAGGCTGTCTAAATTCCAATAATGGATTAATTCAATTTCATCAAGTTCAATTTCTTCAGCTAAAAATTCAGCATCTAAAAGTTGAACAGACTCAAATACTGTTCCTATTGTTTCAAACTCATAGTTTGAATTAACAACACTAAAATTAGCTGTTGTATTTGTTTCAAATGTTAAATCTTCTTCCACTGTAGAAAAAATAACTGGAGTCATATATTCATATGCTCCATAGTTTGCTAGTCTATTTTTAAGCCTCTCAAGAAGTTCATTAGCGTCACCAGTTCCACCAGAACCAGAACCACCAACTCCAAGAGATATGATGTTTTCATAGTCAATATTTAATATGCTACCGCCACCGTCTTCTTGAACGTAAACATTTCCTAGTTTAATTCCTGAACTTGGAAATGGTGCTCTTGGAGCATCTGCTAAAACAGCGTTAGAAGCACTAGATGGTAAAACTAATATTTGACCTGTTATTGTATTGTTTTCATTAACGGTATTTGGAAGCAATGTTACACTGTAGAAAAAATATTCATTAGCACCGATTGTTGCAGGAGTAAAATCATTTGCTTTATCGTTTAAAGGCGTTCCTCCATCCGATTCAAAAACTTCGCCTGTAGAAAAATCAATTACAGCACCATTAAAATCAAGCAACAATGATTTTTGTTCAAGACTAATTTGAGAGCCGCTTAATTTGGCAATATCAGCACCGGATATTTCAACTCTTTTACTCAAAGTAGCTTCAGGCCTAACAAGCAATTGCCCGTGATGTCTATTGATTTCTGCTAACGCTCCATCAAGCTCTAAAAATTCTCTGTTTTTAAGAGCAAAAGAATTAGTTCCAACTAATACGTCACCGCCAGTTCTTCTGGCAATGACAAAAACATCATCGCTAGACAGATCAACCGTCGAAATATCCGCAACATTAACAGTTAAAACAGAAGGGGTTATTCCTCTGTTAATTTCTACATAGGCTACTTTTTGATCAGCATCTAATACAATGTTTTGAGCTATAATTTCATTTGCACTATCAGAAAGGCCAGCAATCTGAACATATGCCGACAGTGAGTTTGACAATGTATTTGTAGCCAAATCCCATGACCAAGTACCTCCCTTGACCATTTTTAACGTATTGTTTTGTTGTACATATTCTCTTAATACAGATATGTCTAAAAGGTCTCCCTCTCCCAAAAAAGAGTTATCCCATAGATAAACTGTATCGCCAGTTAATCTGTATGCAAATATAAATGTTTTTTCATTTAAAGGAACTGAATTAATATCTGCAACGGTAAGTACAGAAAGATCGGCTATTGTAAAAGCCGCATTCCTATCAATTTGATAGAAAGCGACTTGGTTTTCCTCAAGAGAAAGTGTACCGGATAGTCCTATTGTCCCATTATCAGCAGAGCTTGGAACAATGACATTAGCTACTCCACTTCCACCTGAAAAAGTTATGTCTTGAAAAGTTGTGTTCGTTGTATTTGTAACAACTGTATGATCTGAAACAAGTTTAACAGTTTTATCTTGTGCCTTGTCAGCCATCATTGTAGTAAGTCTGGAAATTCTATCGGTAAGATTTTCTTCAGCTACAGAATTATAATGTGTTTGATTATTTTTAGAATCGGTTGCGCTTTCATTATAAGTAGGTGTAGTGTCAGATTCAGAATTTGAACCAATATAATCAAGAACAGCTTGAGCTGTATTGTCAGCAATTGTTCTAGCCTCACCCTGCTCAAGCTCAGTACCACCTAAAATTCTAGCGTAAACTCTTGGGATACCGCCGCCATCATCTGATCTAAAAAATAACCAAAAAACATCTTCATCAAAAGGTACGTCTTCTCTATCTGCAATAAAAACATGTCTTGAAGTTAATGGAGAAGGATTTGTTTCGTAAGTTCCCCAAGCATATTGAGCATCAAAACCAGCAGGGCCAGATGAGGCTTCCTCATAAGGAACGGTCAGCGTTACCTGAGATAATGAATCAACAGTATCAATTTCATAGTAGAATTCACTGCCTTTAGAAGCATCTTTAATAAAGTCACCCGGCTCAACATCGTTTGTCCAGCTTGCATTACCTACAGAAGTAACAACAGTTCCACCGTTAGTAAAAATAAGTGGCGGTATAATGTTTTTATCTCTAACCAGATTTATATAAGCAACTTGGTTGTCAGCCAAAGATACTTCGGTACTTGTATCATTTGAAAGAATCTTATAATTTAGTCTGCCACCAATAAATCTTAAATAAATATCTTGAGACCAGTTTACTTGGCCCGGTTTAGATGTGAGAACAATATCTGCCATAGGAATTTGAGAACCACCTGAGCTTACCAACTCAATTTGATTTTCAGGATTTGCAGCGTTGTAATCAGCAGCAAGAGTGTTTATATTAGAATCATTTGCGGTAAGTGTAATGTTATTAATCTCACCAGTATTAACTGTTCTAATAAGGACATCTGCTGTCATTCCAGCTACTTGACCTTGAAAATCAATTCTACCATGAACTACATTACCTTTTCCGGTAAATGCTGTATTAGCAAGGTCAGCTCTTAAATTACTGATTGAGCCGGGATTTTCAGAATACCAATATGGTGTACCCTTTAAAAGTTTTACCTCTGTCATTAACGCATCAAAAAATTCTTTTAAATTTTTGATTTGTTTATCGCCACCCTGAAATGGTGAGGTAGCAGATGAGGTTGAGGTGTAAAAATTTTCAGAACGACCATCAGCCCAAGGATAGATGTAAAATGGGTTGGGGTCAAAATTACCAGCCGTACCGAGCCTTAAAAGCATTGGCCTACGGTCTGTAATTGAAATTACGTTATTTGAAGCGTCAGTTTGGACAATTGCAATAGGCAATACGTTTGACGCAAAAGATGAAGTAGAAATTACAATTTTGTAATCCAAAATGATTGCCAATGGTACTGTTTTTGTAACTTCTATGTTTGTGGTAGGGTTCCAAAAGTAAGACTGATCAATTGTAGAGTCATCAACTTCTCTTACAAGCTCAACGCCAACATAATTATCTGTAGACGGCGTAAAAGCACCGTCTACACGATCATTTGTTGTACTCGACAAAATTTCGGCAGGAGTTCCGCTAGGAATATTGTAAAACGTACCAGATTCGTCAGAGGCCCCGTGAAGAATAGAGGTGTCAGATACGATAAGCTGTAACCCATTGGCAGAAGACCCAATAGCACCGGGCATATTAATTTCAAACCCACGAACTACATAGCTTTTATTTTCACCAATAACTAAACCGCTAATTAACTCATCGAAATCATTAGAAACTGCTGATTCAACCGATTTCAAATATGGTACGTCAATCCTTTGTCCACCTAGAAAATTTTGCCGCCTTCTTACGCTCATTTAATACCCTTATAACTAATTGAAATCATGTTGTTATTAAAAAAATCATTTACAACTATATAATATCATATAATTTAAAGATTCAGTGCCGAGCTTTTTATTGACTTTTTTTGTGCATATGATACTATTGTTAAGAAGGAGTTTTAAAATTATGTGGAATATAAAAATTAATGGTAAAAAAATAAAAATGACAGCGCAAGAATTGGAGAAAAACATGTCGGAAAAAACAAAATCAAGATTTAATGAACCAGTATATTCAGCTACTTACGATAATGGTGGCTGGCCAGAGCGTGACGAATTACCCACTGTTGATTTTATTGGTGATGTAGACGAGTCTTCTTTAGCTAAAAAGACAGTGGAAGTAGCTCATGCTCTTCACACGTTACATTTGGAAAAAGATGAAGAGACATATTTTGAAATGATGAGAAAAAGACTTTTAAATCCTGAAGGAAAAAATTTTGGCAAAAGTAAAGTTGCAATTTTAAAAGATTTTGATAAATCAGGATGCTGCTCAAACCCTCAAAAGTACAAAAATGTAATTAGTAAAAACTTGCAGTTTTACTCATGCAAAAACTGTGGGGCTGATTTGGGCGACTGTTAAATATTTAAACTCTGTCAAGAGGTTGCTGCCCTTGCAGACCTGAAAAGCTAAAAGATGTTTGAACAACACCTTTGGCGTTTATATTTGTACGCTCATTTGTTACTCTTGCATAAGGGACGAAAAGAATATCTTCACCAGTTCTTCTATCGCTAATTCTAATAGAAATATATGGTGCAAATATTGAGTCAAATATTTTAGGCCTTATATCATACCCTTGAAGGCCATTTGACTGAGCAGTTCTGACTCCAGAAACACTTCCTTGGATAGAAACTCTGGTAATTTTAATTTCTTGTGGAAATACCGAGTCAATACCGTAAATTGGTTCTTCCCCATAATCTATTGTGTATTGTAATTGCTGAACCTCGTTATAAACTTTTCCGTTTATATACAATTTAACATGTGCGCCAGCTATTGTTCTTTGTGCCATTACAAATCCTCTTCTGTACCCCAAATATAATATTTTTCTGAGTTTTCTTCGTCACCCCAATTTCCTAAGCCAATATCGTTTGGATATAAAACGTAAAAAACAACGACAATACCAGTTGCGGTAATTTCTTGAATTAAATCTTGAGCATATATTCTACCAGCAACAGAATCGGTTAAATAAAAAGGATAATCTGAACCATCTTTGTTTGGGTTAGCTGGTTTTTTTTCTGCAATTAAAGTAACATCAGTTCCTTTCGGGTGTTTTTGTTTAAATTCATATGAAGGATTAATTCTTAATGTTTGGTTAGAAGGTCTTGAAATATAGGGAACAGGACCTTCTTGATGTGATGTTCCAAATCCAATTATTAAATCACCTTGTTCATCAGGAAATTGCGTTGAATTGTCAACAAAAAGAATTTTATCACTACTAGCATCAAGCTTTTCTGTTGTAAGAGCTGCTTGTTCTCCAATTGTATATCCAACAGTTGTGTCATATGAATAAGGGCCGACTTGTCCTTCATTTGAAACCACATTAGTTCCTTGTATAATAACATCTACCAAAAATGAAGGGGGCATATTTATAGATTCTACATCAAAAGAATTTCCACCAGTTGTATTTGTAATTTCAATAGAACCGTCTTGATTATTATTACAAGAAAAATTATAAATATCATTTATCCTATTATATGTTTTTGCAGCAATATCTGAAGCCGTAATATCTTCCGAACTATTTATATTTATTTCTAATACTTTTTCTGAAAAATTTTTATCAATAATTGAATTATCTATATTATATATAACTCTATATTTTGTTGAATTCAAAAAAGAATTTAACAAAAAACTATCTCCAGACTGTAACTCTGCAAGCGAAGGAAAGGTTATTTGTGTTTTTTCTGGAACGTGAGTATATATATGAGCAGCTCCAGCCCTGTTCCTTCTAACAACTTTAGTTGTTGCTGGAATAAACACTTCAAGGGTTCTTGGTGATGTTTGAAAAGCAGCAGCGTAAGTTAAGTTAGAAATTACAGTTCTAGTTATTGGATTATAAAACAAAATGGCATCATCACTACCTTGAACTACAGGAGGAGACCACACCCCTCCATCTGCCGAACAAAGAGCTGGCGTTACATTTATACTAGGATTTATACTACACCCTCCTTCAGCAATACCTTCTGGGTTTTCATATTCCACGTAAGCTTCGTTAACCGGACCACTTTTGACTTCTGTAACATTAAAAGTACCTCGGTTTTCAGATGAAAAATTATTTCCATATATATTAACATAATCACCAGCTTTTACTTTTCCAATTGAAGGGTTAGCACCACCACTCCAAGTGGCCCTAATAGCCCCACCAGCTTCTTGTGTAAGCGTCCATTGTGTTGTTGCATCAGCCGCAGTAGGTCTAATTTTATCAAATTTAAGAGCGTTCTGAGCTTTGCCACCTAAAACTTTTACACTAGATGAAGGGCCATCGGTAAAAGAAATTAACACAACTCTTGTAACCCCATCATCTTGCCTTGCAAAAGCAGCACCATTCCCACCAACTTTTTTAATGCTTTTAGTAATTGCATCAGCAACCTCTTGCGCTGTTGCATCGTTAATATTTTGAAATTGGCTAGAACTAAAAGCAATTTCAACGGGTTCTGCATCGTCAAAAGACATTATTAAATTATCACCATCTTCAAGTGAAAAATTTTCAACTTCCTCAGATGCCGAAGTAGCCCGTGTAAATACTTCTCCATATAAAATTCTAAGAAGTTGATGAACCAAATCTCTAACTTGTTTTCTGTTAGTAATTTCAATACCAATTTCACGAAAAACTTCGTCAGAAAGACCAACTTCAGGCGGTCTTACAACACCTTTATCGCCAAGCCTTGAATCTAAATATTTTTGGCTGGCTGTGACAATGTAAAGAGAGTCGTTTACAGCCTCGATATTATTTACAAGATGCGCAGGTCCACTGGCAACAGATCGCAAAATTGCATCTGTGTTTTTGCCACGGATAACTTTATTTAAGTATTTTCTTAATCTTTTGTATTCGCTTTCTCTATCTGCCATAATTAATCAATTTTTGAAACAATAATATCAGAGATAATATCAAGAATCAAAGCTTTTTCTCCAGCATTTATTTTTATAACATCATTTTGGCTGTCATATTGAGGTGAGCTAATTGCAACAGCTTGCACCCCCACAATTCCATCAACATTACTTACAATATTTGATATTGGAATTGGTTTTCCAACATCATTCCCTCTAATTAATGAAGCAACAGAATTTCTAACCTCTTCAACAATTGTACTAAAAGGTACGCCTGTCTTAACTCTAACATCAATAGAAACTTGAATTCTTCTTGTAAGAGGTGCTTTAATAAAAATTTCAGCACCAGCCGCAGCTACACCCGGATAGGTTGTATTGTCTCTAGGCTCACCATATACAATTCTATTGGCTTCTCCAATTAGCCCTGTATTAAATTTGTAAGCATCAACACCTTTTATTATATTGGTTGGGTATTGAAGTTTTCCAATTGCACTTATTGAAACACCGCCAAGCTCACTAATTTTTTCAAATTGATTATCTGTTGTAAACATAACATTTTTAGAGTTTAAATTTGCAGGGTTTGTAGTAATAAACTCAATTTGTTTGTACCCAACATAAGGGGTAGATTCTTCCACATAAACTTTGTTAAAGTTAGAGTCAAGTAAGGTTTTTTCTACATCTACAGTATTGCCAGATACAATAATTTCGCTTTCACTTAAAACATCAACCACTGTATAAGTTCCAACATTATTTTCTCCAATAAAACTATCAGAAATTACAAATTTATCGCCGGGAACTGTTCCTTCATATTGTTTAAATTCCATTGCTTCTTTATGGAATTCCAAAACATCTGTAACCAAAATGCCAGCTTCAGAAACACCATTTACATTAATAAAATCAACAAAATTTCTTCTACCCTGTTGTTTAACTTCTACAGCAAACTCACCGCTAATATTAAAATTAAAAGCATCAGTAGTTTCACCAACTCCTGTTGTAGTAACAGTGACGGTATCGCCCTCAGCTACAGCAGTAAAATCGGCACTAGCTTGTGTGTTAATAGCATCTGCAAATTTAACAGCAACTTGTTCGGCACTTTCACTTCCGACAAGCCCTACCGAAATTGGGTTGGCAGTTGCTCCGGGGTCTGGCCCTTTAAAATAAAAGTGATACTCGTTAACATTTTCAGAAGAATACATAATTCCATATTCACTATTGTTAATATCAACTTCTCTAGACATTTTAAATTGAGTAACTTCTTGAAGTTTTTCGCCGGAGTCAACGACATGAAAATCACCTTCATTTGCAGCATCAAAATCTTCTCCAAGAGTAGCTATGTTGCCCGGCCTTAAGTTTTCAAAGCTAGGTTCTGCACCAGCACCGGCCCATTTAAGCCTAACTTTTCCATCAAGTTTTTCAACATCAAAATCCGTTAAGTCAATATCTAAATCTGTATATACAGCTTCAATTCCATCTACACTTGAAGAAGATTCTTGAAACGGAGTTGCTAAGGTTATTTGAAATGTAGAATCAACAGAATCAATTTTATAATAATAATTATCGCCTTTAGAAGCGTCTTTGATAAAATCACCAGCTTCTACAATACTTGTCCAATCTACGTTACCAACAGAGACAACGGTGGTACTTGCATTTGTAAAAATCAAATTTAAAGGAATAGGATTGTTACTATATAGTTCTACATTATTATTTCCTATTGTAACTTCTTCCTCAACAGAATTTGGGTTGTCAATATAGATAGAATCTTTAAATCTTCTAACAACTCTAAATGTTCCTTGATTAAGAATGCTAAAATCACTATTTATAATTACGGAGTCACCTTCTTGAACTTCTGTTTTGAAAACTAAATCTCCAGTGTTAGCTACAGGAGCTTCAAGTTCACTTCCAGAAGCAGTGGCACCACCACCGGTTACAGAAATTGGTATTGTTACAGCAGCAACTTCAGACTCAATATTTATTATAGCCCCATCTGAATTTGAGTTAATACTTGGTATAAGAGCTATGGCAGCAGAAAGGTTTGAAGCTGTATCATTTACACTTGCTCCAGCTACAAAATCAACACCTTCTGTAAGGATTGTTGTTCCAACAGTAAATTGAGTGCCTAAAACAGCTACGTTATCAGTAATTGTAAAATTTCCAGTAACTAATTCTGATACACCGCTAGAGTTAATAATTCTAACAGTTCTTGCATCATCAGAACGCCCAACAACAAGAAAATTTCCATTGTTTTTTTCGCTTAACCTGTTTGTTATAGTAAGAATATCTCCAACAGCAACCTCATCAAACCTCATATCTCCAGTGTCAACTCTAAGGTCTACAATACTGCTAATTCCATCTCTAAAAATAGTCAATGTACTTGGGGAAGAATCTTTAATGTCTATATTTGAAGTTAAAAAATTTGGCTGAGTTCCATTTTCATTCCAGATAATTGCAGTAAGATCACCCTGTTTTTCTACTTTAAAAGTTTTTCCACGGGTTCGTGTGTGATACCTATTTCTGCCAAATAATCTTTGAGAAACTCCCTTATCAAAAAGCTCAATTTTTGTAAACCCAACACTTGGATTAGCAGAGCTAATTTTGATTGAATTAAGTGCGTTAATTCCCGTAACTTTTTTCTGTATTTCTGACGCAAAAACTTTTACCCATTGATCAGAGTGAAATCCATCAGAAGTAGCTGTGTTTATACTAACTAAAGATTTAGCATTAGCTTGATCACCAATAATAATTGCAGAACCTTCAACTGCTGCCGCAACAAAATTGCCCACACCGCCAGCAATTTGAACAGCACCATTATTTCCAATTACATTAGTTGATAACTGTACATTTGTGTTCCTATCGACAGACTTAATGTCTCCAAGCGTAGTATATCCAGTTACAGCAAGTATGTTTAGAAATTTAGTTAGCTGTAAAGATGTTGTTGGTACAAGCTTAATTTTTTCACCATTATTAAAACTATAAGCATCAGTAGTGTTGGTGGAAAAGGTAGGTAAATCTAATGGGGTTTTGAAAACAAATTGAGGCAATCCCCCTATAGCATCAATATCACTTGATAAAATATAGTTTTTTCCATCAAGAAGTTTTACAGAGTCATAAGCAAAATCAGAATCTTCAGCAGTTGAAAGGTTTATAATACCTGATCCGGTTGAGCCGTTGTCGTCTACTATTTCTGCCGTAATATAATCAGACAAATTATCTGTCACATAATCAACAATTTGTTCGGCTGTTGTATCAGATTTTTCAAAAAAATTAATTGTTCCAGTTTCAAGTGTTGCAACATCTGATTGCTCAATTGCAACCCCAAGAGGTCTTTTTATTGTAAAACTAGTGGCTGTTGCAGAATCTACCCTGTAACTACCTTGGTTTTCAGTTAAAAATTCTCCGGTTGAAATAATTGAAACATAATCTCCAGAAAGAATTGGTGTTAAACCCGGAGCAGTTCCCGTTCCAGAATGTGTGTATGTTACTAAATCATAGTTTGGATTTGGTATAATTGTAACATCCCACTCTGTAGTTCCGTTAATTGTTGTAGTTTTAGCTGGGCCAGATTTTAAAAATAATTTAACTTCTATTTCATTATTAACAGATACAATATGGGAAATGTCTTCATTTGGAGTTGTTGGATAAAAGTAACCAATACCAACTTTTTCACCTGAATTACCCCACTCGACAGACCTGTAAAGAATTGCATCTTGATTTGTAAGTGAAAGTGGGTCAACAACATTTTTAGCTTGCATTAAAGCTTTATAATTGTCAAAAGCAAAATTATTACCAAAAAATTTGGTGAATTCAGTAGGGGTAGTCCATGTACCTCCTGCTAACAAACAAGATGATTGTGTTGTATTATTAGAAGGGTCTATGTCACAACCTCCTCCACCTTCTTTATCCCAAGCCCTAAAATGATTAGCGTTTGCAGGATGTGTAATTTTTGTAACAGCCGTTCTAAACAATGGCATATTAAATGTTTTTCCAGTTGGGTCGTTATCAAGTACAGTTACAATAGAATCATTATGTCCAAAATCATAACCGTTTACAAAATAAAACCTATCATTGATCCTACTTCTTTTATAAAAAACACTGTCCTCTACATTAACAGTTGTCCCTGTATAATTTTTAATTTCTACACATTCTTTTGAAGAAATATCATTAGAATCATTAAAAGGCTGTGCAAAACATAAAAATCCTGAAGGATCAAACCCTAGCGCATTTAAATCCTCACTTGAATCCACTGTATTTATATATCCATTGGGTGGGTCTGAAAATTGATCTGTAGTTATTTTGCCATGAACAAAAGATGGCCATTGCCTGTCTTTAAAACCACTTTCATAAAAAGCCAACTGCGAGTTAATACTTTTTGAAAAACTATTTTTAATTAAATTTAAAGCTTTAGCACCATCATTAAAATCAGCCAAAAACATTGCCCCATGAATATCTTCAGTATTTGTTCTGAAAATAAAAATCTCATCATCCTCAACTGAAACCACTGCATTTTTTAGTTGGTTATTAAAAATAGCCGCAATATCATTTACAGTATAAATGCCAGCACTAACTTTAATTTTTTGTGGCGCATATTCTGTTCTAATTACAGAAAAACCTTCTTGATATAAAATTGGTCCCTCAAGTATAGCCGAAGATTCTTCAGAACCAGTAACCCTAATATCAAGGGTCGTATCTGTTTTGGCGTAAACACGACCTTCTAATCTATTTTTAACAGAAAGCTCTTCAGACCAAATTATAACGTAATCACCAATCTCTACATTCCCAAATGCGCTTAAAGATGTGCTTTCATATCTTACGATTCCATTGCCGGGTTTCGATACGGTTAAAAATGTATCGGCTGTTACACCAATTTCTACTGGTTCTACCACTGTATCATCAACAACAAGCCAGACATAAGCTGTACTAGATATGGTAGTTTGCCCCCCAAGAATTGGTGAGCTTTGAATTTCAGCTCTGGTAAATTCAGAGCCAACATTGACTGAATCACCCTCTTTAAGTAATTTATTTAACTTGATCTGTCCAGTATTTCTTGACAGTTCAAAATCTGCCTCATTACCTTGTGCAGTAAGACCAAGTTCTTCTGAAAACATTCCTTTTAAAACAAGGTCTGAAGAGTTATCAATTTGAATTGATGCTCTGTTTGATGGTCCAAGGTTAGATGTAAGTTTAATTCTTTCACCATTTATTTCAGCAGTAACACCAGTAATTTTGGCATTAATAACATTCACCCAAGAGGAAAGAGAGTTTTGATTGTTTACAGTTGAGTGCTGTCCATCTGCAATAAAATCTTCGTTAATAAAGTTGTATGTAATAAAATCCGTTCCATCAACTGAAATAATTAACGTATCACCATCTGTTATGGTGTTTGACCAATCGAATTGGTTTTTAGTAATAACAAAAGCAGAACGACCATTTTTATTTAAAAGCTCTTTGTTTTTATAGAGAAGAACTGTTGCCACTTCGTTTGTGGGGAATGCAAGTATTGGCCCAGCATCAACTCCAGAGCTGGGAGTCGTTAATTGCAAAAATTCATTATCTTCAGATTTAGCCTGTATTACAACTTTAGTTCCAGCCTCGGCTGTAGTTGCCTCAAATGTTGAGTCAGGATTATTGTTAATACTTGCAACAATTTCATACGCTGTAGCAGCACCTTCGGCTTGAAAATCGCCTTCTAAAAAAGTATGTTCAAAAACTACGCCGCCTACAAGAATTGCAAGCTTATCAAATGAACTAATCGCAAAAGGTGTGCTGTTTGAAGATTGAATAAAGGCTTTTCTTACAGAAGTTTGCTGCCCTCCAGTAGCAAGTTGAAATGTTTGCTCACCACCAATGGCAGATTCAATGACAGATTCAAGCCCAACACCTTCTGAAGTTTCTTCGTACCCTTCACCATTGTCAATATAAAGAATTGTTTGCTCAGGATTTGAAGTGTCAATTTCGTTAGATGTTACTCTAGCATTTTCATCAGGGGCCTGTGCGCCTAACACTGCATTTTTTACAGCAAGAGCTGTGCCTAGACCTCTTGAAAGTCTTTCTTTTTTAATTCTGTCACGATAATTATCGTCAGACTCATTGTCAGCACCATTTGAAAAAGGCACTTCATTAATTACAGCCGCACCAGAAAATGGCGCAGTTACAAATTCACGAATAGCACCAGCCGGAGCGTTGCCGTTAGTGCCGGGTTCTTGTGCTACAACTTGAACATTTTTATTTTCATTTTCACCATCAAGAAGAAGGGCGGCTGAAGAAACTGAATAATTTATGTCAGCAGTAGCACCAGTTCCCGGTGAAATTACAGTTGTACCAGCCGGTACATTTCTAGTTCCACCTTGACCTAAAATTATAGATTCAGAAATGTTATGAAATTTTTGTGTTGGAGAATCAAGAGTAATTTTCCAAAAAGACCCGTCTGGAACTACGGAGCTATAATTAATTGGACCTTCAACATTTGGAGTTCCACGACCTATGTATAGCCTACCTGAATTTGGAAATTTAGAAGCATCTGATACATTGATTTCAATAGCCCCAATATTAGGAGAGGGAGCACCAGAATATATTTTGGTTGATATTTTTTCAAAAGAAGTATCAGTTACTTTAATTTTACCACTAGCTACTTGAGCTGTATTTCTATAAACCCTTTCTTCTCTACCAATTCTATTTAGAGCTTCTCCAGTTGCTCTTTCCACAGAAAAATCTCTAAGTATTTGAAATATATCACCAGAAGTACGTGCTACAGACCTAGCTACTACGTCAAAAAATTGAGTTACAGCCGACCCTGTATTTAAATCGTTAATACCTGTAAGCCCTACATATTCTGTAAGCATTTCAGATAAAATTTGCTCTCTTGATTTTGGGGTGGGTAAACCGACAGCCATACAATTCCTTTTTAACTATATAATATCATATAATTTAAAGATTCAGTGCGAAGCCAAAAAGAAAACATGACTTTTTTTCTTAATTAAAAAAAGCTATAAAAGTTCCAAGTTATTAAAATTACACAGCTACATTAAAATTAATTGGAAATATACCTCTTCCATTTACAAGCCTAGCACTAATTGTAATTGCCAAATCAGGTGGCAAAAGACTAATTTCAATTTTTTCAACGGCTTCAAATCTAGAGTCTTGAAGAACCATATCTCTTAAATCTTTAAGCACACCCTCAACCGCAACATCTGTTACATTAACCCCCGGAGTTAACCCTAAGCCAAACGATGTGTCTGATAGCAAACTTCCTTTTTGAGTTTGCACTTTCATTTTAAGAGCTTGAATAAGGTTTGTCGTTCCATTTGCAAGCCCTATTTCACCAAAAGAGTTGAGTACGATATCATTATTGTCGTCAAGAAGCCAATCTACTTTGGAGACCCCCTGAAGCGTATCGTCTTTAAGAAATGGAATCTCATAAGTTCTAGGCTCTTCATCTACAGCCTGATCGGATGGGATGTATATTTGGTTTTGACTATTGACAGTTCCCGGTAAAAATGTTTTTACTTTAGCTTGATCATTAGTTGTCAAAAGATTTAAGTCAGAAATCCCATCAACTGTAATTAAATAGTTAGTATCAGTAATTTTTTCAATTGCTGTAATTTTTCTAATAAAAACCGGCACAGTATTGCTCGATATTTGCACTTTTTGCCCTACATACAAATTTTCATTGCTTTCAATATTGAATTGCCTTCCATCTCCATTTGAAAGAAATGAATAGAAAAAACCATCCTCATCAATATAAGGTGATCGAAGATTGTTTAACGTAATAATTTCATTGTAACGATCAGGATCGCCAAGATACCTAGCAGAAATTTGTTCGATTGTTAAATTAAAAGGAACTGGAACAAGCTGTTTGGCCGTGGAAGATGAATCAAAGGCAATTCCAGAATCATCAGCAAGCCCCCCAACGTATTCCAGTGAGCTTTGAGACCTTACATCATCAAACTGTCTAGTTGCAATCAACTGATTTATATCCAAAACAGCTTCTTCAAGAGCTGCAATTAACTCGAATTCTTCAATAGACATTGGCGTAGCTCTTTCTTTTGGTGTTGGTCTACCGTAAATTTCTGAAAAAAATTCATCGCCAGCACCAAAGTTATTACTTAAATCAAGTATAAGTTCTTGTATTTCTTGGTTAAACTCTCTAATTTCTTCTATGGAAATAAGAGAGTTAAGCTCAACTTCATCATCAATTGCCGCCCGTTGTTGAGGGGTAAGTTCTAGCTCATCAATGTTAATTGAGTTAAAAAAATCAAATGCACTTTCGGGTTCATTGAAAACATTATTTACTGGACTAACTCTGGCGGCATCTCTAGCTTCTACACCTAAAACACCAGCCTCTATTTGGTCAGCAGATACGCCTTCGTTTTTTGAGTCTTCAGTTGCAATAGCGGATACAATTGCCCTTGCTTTAGCTTGTGCTTTATTGTTTCTGGCTTGCCCAGAACTAAAAGCTGCTTCAAAATTAGCTTCAGATTGAGCTAAGTCTTTTGATCTTTTCTTTGTTGCAGCAGTAATATCTTTGCCAATTTGATTTGGCAAATCTGAAATAGACAATGCTAATCCTGAAAAATCTTTGGTTAACAAAGTAATTTTTCTTAACGTATCAAAAGGCTTTCTAAAATCAGCTCTAACAGCTTTAATAGTGTTCAGAGAAGCACTCATTAAACTTCTGGCGTTATCAAGAGTGTTATTTATTTTTTGAAAAAAATTTGGGTTAAGTTTTTGAATCTCTAAGCCAACAAAACCTTTAGAAGAACTAATGTCAATTCTTTTCCATGCTTTAAATTGCATATTGTAAAGATGTTCGCCGGGACTTCTTTGGCTTTTTGTGACAGAATATTGGATGGGAGTTACAACAAATGATTCATTTGTTTTTGGGCAATCAAAAATTAATCTCCACCCTTTATTTGCAGGGTCTTTTTTAGCCATAGCATATTGCTCTAAAAATTGTTGCAATAATAACGCCTGAAAATACCCGGTGTTTCTACCTCCACCATCACTTTCAATATCTAAAGAAGTTGGTGGTGATTTACCGCCATTTTTTAATTGATTGAAAGAATCAACAACACCGCCTAAAGCTTCGACAGTTCCACCAAACAATGCCGTACCACTGCCTGAATTTGGGTCTTCATAGGTTGTTCTGGTTGGCCAAATACCCGTAGTACCAGAGGCAGAGATCATTTTGAATTTAACGCCATTATGTTCTTCTACGATACCACGCATAGTAGCTGTAGTGTTGATTGCAAATTGATCTGTAACTTGAAGTTGTTGGGGGGTTATAGGGAGTACAAATTCCCATCTATTTTTTGTTTTTCCAATTTCATACCTAACACCTCCGGTATCAGATTCGTACTTAACAATTTCTGTAAAAAAAGATTTGTTTCCTTCTGATCCTACTACAGAATTTCCATCGGTTACATCTATTACCAAAAGTCTGTAAGGAAAAATGCCATTGGCTCTATCTACTTCTAAATCAATAGGTGAAAAAAACGAATCTTTTTCAAACTGATTACTCCAAGGCAGTTCAGATGACTCAAAAGAATCAAAACCACTTGTGGTTGAAGAATTTGGGGCAATACCACTTACTAATTTACCACCTAATTCTTGTAAAAAATTTTTTAATGCCATATTTTTCCTTGCAATAATCTATAATGTATAGTATCATACATATTAAAGATTGTGTTTTGTATGATATTATATATACGAGATTAATATGGGAAAAGCTAAACGTAAAATCAATAGGTTAAGAAGGAAAAAGCTTAAACAAGTTATTAAGCCTCGTATTCCAGTGGCTCCTTCTGGTTTTCCAATGAAATCTAAAAAAGATTATAACCGTCAAAAAAGCAAACAAGAAACAAAGAAGATAGCAGATGACAATTAGCGACACACTTTTAATATTTTTTGTTATTTTTTACATATTTTTTGCGTTTTTATGTTTTTATATTGGATGTAAAAGAATTAAAAATAAATTTAACAATATTCAACATAAAAAAGCAATGAAAAAAAAATTAAAATTAGTTAAAGGGAACAAATATGATTCAAAAAATTAGATTTTATATTTGCGAATATTTTTATGGAGGGCACATTTTCAGCAGAAATTCATCATGTCAAAGATGTGGATTACTTAGACAATATATC
>Ga0070751_1001059_pt1 | contig 16556 bp, 10 predicted proteins | sample VirMetDEL_Aug_28_FD_78514 | JGI IMG/M metagenome (GOLD analysis project Ga0070751, IMG submission 78514) | Aqueous microbial communities from the Delaware River and Bay under freshwater to marine salinity gradient to study organic matter... | ecosystem: Environmental > Aquatic > Marine > Coastal...
CAGAACTTTTTTACAGAAGCAGACAATAGAGATTATTTTAATAAAGAATTTAACTCTAACTTCTTTGTAACAGAAACAAACGGAAATAGAATTATATTACGCAAAATTAGATAAATATGAAAACAATGATTTTTATGCTGCTACCATTTGCAGCTTTTTCTCAGCTTGACACAGTTTTCCTTAGATGGGAAGACGACCAATTTTTTGAAATTAGAAAGGTCACTTACGAGGATGGCAGGAAAGAAACCTTAGAGCAGCCTCTGGGAGATACCAATGCAGTTGTGAATTATTATTATGAGGGCGCTGCTAATTTAGCCACAGAGCAAGCTAAGGCTGTAAATCAACTCTGGCTTAAAGATGTTTTTAGTCAAGCTGTAAACACAACAAGTCAGACGCTCGACAACAGCTTTGGGGTTACAATTCCAAGCATAAGTAATGCGGTTAATTCTGGGTTCTTTAAGGGGGATTACACGCTAAATGCAGAAGGAGAAAATAAGGATTGCAGTATTGACTTACAGGAATCTAACCTTGCAGCGACCATCGACTCAACTACTTACCCACTATATACTATTGGACAAGACTTATTAGTATTATATTATAACGAAAAACCAATAGAGTTATTTAGAGTAATGGGTCAAAATGCTTGGATGAGTATTGATAGAGCGACCCTACTATTTAAAAAATAAAATGGCTAAAACTAAGAAAAATGCTAAAAAGCGTTAAGAAAGGTTCTTTGATTAGAGCCAAAAGTATATTTAGCGGAGAAGAGATTGTTGGCTATGTGGTCAACGACCCAACCCCTAAAGAGATTGCAGTCAAAACAAGTGATGGCAAAGTTAAGGTTATAGACACGCTTACCTTTATAGTAACCGTATTACCTTTGATAGACACCTTGATTAACTGGATTATAAGAAAATGGAATTTAATATTTAAAAAGGATTAAGGCAAATGAAAAATGACCTACTGATACTTCATTGTTCAGCAACCCCAGAAGGAAAGTATTTTGACAAACAAGATATTATTAACTGGCACACCACTCCAAAACATTTAGGAGGAAGAGGCTGGTCTAAGCCCGGCTACCACGATGTAATATTATTAGATGGCACACTACAATCTATTGTGCCGTTTGATTCTAATAATTTTATAGATAACTGGGAGATAGCTAATGGGGCAAAGGGATATAACAGTAGGTCTATTCATTTGTGTTACATAGGAGGATTAGACCAACACTACAAGTCTAAGGACACAAGAACATTAAGCCAAAAAAACACAATGGTTATTTATGTGAGGTATGTTATATTAAGAAACCCAGACATTAAAATAGCAGGACACAATCAATTAGCTGCTAAAGACTGCCCTTGTTTTGATACTGCAAATTGGCTTAAAACTATTGGAGTAAACAAAAAGAATATTTATTAATTAATAAACAATTTCAAAACAATGAGTGAAATCAATGTAAAAGTAGTATTACCAGAGAAGCTGATTGACGTTACGGGCAAGTTAGGAGTAGGCGACCTAAGAAAAATATTAGGCGACTTTTTTGTGTTGGCAGATGCAGTCTATGACATTGTAAGTGCCAAGAATGTTTACGGGGGTCTTACAAGATTAGTAGAAGTAATTGGAGAGTACAAAGACCCATCCGCTGCTTTTGGCTTGGCTTGGATGCAGTTTAAAGACTTAGACCCGACCGAAGCGAAAGAGATTTACGATGGTGTAGTAGAGATGTTTGACATTGAGGATGATGAATTAGAGGCTAAGATTGAGAAGGTGTTGATGATTCCAGTAGTAGGGTTTGCAGAGTTTACAGATGCTAAGAAGATTATTGAGAAGGCTTCAACTATGAACGCAGAGTTGTCTGGGTTTGCTAAAGTAAAAGCTTTAGTAGAATTATTCTCTGAGGAAGGCTTAGACCAAGTGTGGGAAACTTATGAGTTCTTTTTAATGACAATCAGTACTATTACTGCTTTGTTTGAAAAAAAGAAATAACCACCTACTAAGTTAGTTAATTTGCATTTCAGCCATATATTCGGGTTTATTTCGAGTATATGGCTGATTTATTAGAGGTACATAACAGGATTCTTTTTCACTTAAATAAAGTAAGTGGCGCTTACGTTTCTCACGATGAGTTAGATGACATCTTGGACCAAGCGCAGATGCAAGAGTTTTCTTACTTGCTTGGAAACGAAAGAGAATATCCTAACATTAAAATGGCATCAGACAGAAACCTTAAAGTTCACACAGAACTACTAAGGTTTAAAAGAATTGCCAGTATGAAGGCAAACCCGTTTGGCTTACCATCAAATGCACTTTACATTGTTGGTGCAATCAATAAATCTAATAACAGCCAGATTAAGTTTGTGGATGAAGATGAATTAGGAGGCGTTTTAAGCTCAGAGATAGTTGCTCCAACTGAAAGCTACCCTATAATAAATATAGAGCAGTTTACAAGGATTACCGGAAAGAATACAACTAATCTTCCAAATGATTCAATAGTATTAAGGATGTACCCAGACGCAGCACCTAATATTGATATTCATTATTTAGCGCGACCTACTGCTCCGCAAATGGTTTACACGCTAAGTGGCAGACAAGTGTTGTATGACGAAGAAAATTCAACGCAATTAGAGTGGAGTGATATAAGTATTGAAAAGATAATACAAAGAAGTCTGGGTATGCTTGGAGTGCATTTTAATGCACTTAATGAATCAAATTACTATGAAACTAAACAAGCAAATGGCATATAGTGCAATATAATACACTTATAGAATGTATTTAAAGAAAATATCAGAAGAGATAATAAGACGCTATGAAGCTGGTAATCCAACAGCAGGAAGCGAATTAAACAGCAAAGAGGTTCAACTTCTTGTTGTACAGGAAGTTAATAGGCGTTTAAAATTAGAACACGCTCAAATACACCTACCTTTAGGAGAGAGCATTCCACCTCACGCAGCCATTGCTACTTACGATATTGATTTTGTTGATTTAATAGAAAGTTCAAAAAGAAAAAGTGTTTGCACTCAATTAGACAGTCCATTTCCCGGTTCTTACTGGGTTACACCAGAAGGTCAATACTGGACTGATAGCGCTGGAAACTACTGGGTATATACCGGACACGAATGTACTGTAACAGTAGCGCAAGATGTTAGTAATTCAAAAATATTTACAGTAACCTTTGCTGGAATGACAGCACCAGATGGAGTAAGTTTTGCGGATATTGTGACGTTTCTAACAACTACTGGAGAAGGTTATTTTGAATTAGTTGGCTCAATAGGAACTCCATTAACTGCATTTAGCTTTAGCGGAGTATCTAACCTTGCAGTGACCAGTGATGGATTCTCATTTACTTATAATATAGACTTAGCTACAATAGACCAATATACAGACATAGTTAAAAAGGTACAACCAACCAATATAGCTATAAAGAAAAAAGATGGTATTACAGATAACATAGAAGTAATTAATATAAGGAAGTGTTTGTTTGAGGTAATACCAGTATATTCAGATAAGTCTAAGGCAGTATTACCTACTCAACCAATAAACCTACCAAGAGGTATGGGGGTGTGGAAGCTGTTTTCAGAATCCGACCCTTGGACCAGTTTTATACCAGTTAGTTCTGGCGAGATGTTTTTATATAACGGAAGATTAAATGGAGCAATAAACGACATAAATGTATATGAATATCACGACAATAAAACATTAATACTTAATAAGTCAATAGCCGATATACCAACTGATATGAAAATACAGTTACTGGTGGTTGACCCAGAGCAATTAGGAGAATACGATTTATTACCTATTCCAGCAGATATGGAGATGGAGGTAATTATGAGTGTATTGCAGATGATTCAACCGCAGCGAGTAAGTGACGAAACTAACGACAATAATCAGAATATAAGATGACAAGTCTTGATAACATAGTAAGGTCTGCGCTTGCAGATATGGGATTGCCAGTACATTATTATATGCAATTTTTGCACTATGGTGTTGACTTTTTGCAGAATGAATTGTTTTTAGATACCGCCGGAACTGTAAAGACAACTAAGATTACAATCAGCGATACACTTGTAAATGACTTACCAAATGATTATTTGGATTATGTGAGAGTAGGAATGAATAGAGGCAAGTATATTGTACCTATGCCAAAGCGACCAACCTTAATGGATGTAAGCGAGGAACTGGATAGCACTAATTTAGATATTGTAATTCCGTTTGATGGTTATTACTGGGCGAACTATATTAATAGCTACGCAGAACACTACGGCAAGTTTTACGGTGCAGATACAGATGGAGGCGACCATTTTAATATTGTTGGGAATAAAATAATCTGGGGCTATGCGTTTAATCCAAACGATACAGTTTACTTGCAGTATCTTAGTAATACTTCTATATCTACTACCACTCTCGTTCATCCATATTATGAAGCAGCACTTATTGGATTTATGTCGTGGAAATATTCAGAATGGAATAAACAAGACAATCTCTCATCCAAGGAACGTGCTAAGAGGCAATACTATGCTGAATACAGAAAAGCCAGAGCGAGGAAGTTCCAGTTGACTCCAGAGCAGATTGTTACACTTTTAAGAAGAAGCACTAAGCAGACTACTAAGTTATGATAGATAAGCACAGCTTTAACAAAGGTCTGAATATAGATATATCTCCTGCTTATACCCCACCGGACCAATATAGAAATGCAGAGAATATCAGAGTAGCCAGTTCTTACGCTGGCGACATTGGAGAAGTTATGCCAGTAGAGGGTAATAGATTAATAGATTACACTTCTATATACCCTATTGTTAGGGGTCAAGTAATAGGCGCTTACGAGGACAGGAAAAGCAATAAGGTGTATTACTTTGTCTGGACTTTAGAAGAGATGCCTAATCAAGATAGCCAGATAACTGTAACAGAAGTTAGTAAGATACTGTGTTTGGATATGGACACAGAAATCATTACGACTTTGGTTAGCGACTATGAAATAGAGGGAGAATTAAATTTCAGAGAAAACAGCTTTGTTGCATCTGCTTATGCTGGAGGTGTATTGTACTTTACTGATAACATTAATGAGCCAAGGAAGCTGGAGGTCACTGCAATTTTAGCCGAAGAGTTCTCAGTAGAGGATGTTGAAGATTTAGGCATTGGCGCAATACCCGGACACTTTCCACTTGGTATTGAAAAAGTTAATGCAGCAGATGCAGGCATAACTACAAGAAACTTAAACAACACACTTATAGATAATGCGTTTCAATTTTCATATAGATACATTTACGAAGACAATAGTGTTAGTACATTAGCGCCGTATAGTAAGCTTGCAGACTACGAGGATGACGATGGAGATAAAGATAAGGATGCAGTAATAATCACACTACCATTTACAGAGCAAATTCCAGCCAGAGTAAGAAAAATACAGTTTTGTGCCAGAGAAGGAAACGCAGGCGACTTTTTTATATTCAACGAGATTAATGGCGATACAAACACCGGAGAATCGCAGATAACTCAACACAGGGCAAACACAAAAGAAATAACTGTAAACTTCTTTAATGATAGGCTTGGTATTGCTTTATCGTCTGAGTATAGCAGCAAGGCTTTTGATTTAATACCTAAGACAGCTAAGGCTTTAGACATTGGAAGCGACAGGGTATTTATGGGTAATATTACACTTGGCTATGACAAAGTAGAAGCACCTAACCTTGCAGCGACCTTTGTAGATGCAGGCACAGAATTTGATACATTGGCACAAGCTTGGATTTATCACGTTTACTTTCCAGTAAGAGAAGAGTTTGGTGTTTTATATTACGACCATTTTGCTTTAGCTGTAATAGACCAAGACGATGACTTTAAAGGTATATATTATATCAGCCCTGCAATCAATGGAAATGTAAATACTTTTGTTAGGGATGTAATAACAACTCAAAACCCCATACCTTTTATTGATGGTATAGAGGATATGAGTATAGCCGAAGTCACTCTAAGTAATACCCACAAAATTTCCAGCGACCCTAACGATGTAGTCAAAAGCCAATTAACACAATCCACTACATTAGCATTATTAAGTAACATAGGCTCGATAATAGGAGATACTGTTAGTGTATATGGAAGCAATACTATGACTTGGACACAGTCTAATTTTGCAAAGATTCCTGCTTATGGACTGGAAACTAATACCGGAGGCTCAACAGATAGTCCAGTAGGGTTAATAGAAGGTAAGCATTTTAAGAGTGGTGGTAGATATAAAATAGGTGTAGTCTATTACGACAAGTACAACAGAAACGCTGGAGTATCAACCAATGATAGTTGTATTGTAGATGTGCCTCATAGGCTGTTTACTAATAGTTTATTTTATCAAGGCATTAGCTGGGATTTAAGCACAAGTGGTGGCAGCATACCTATCTGGGCAACGCATTACGGCATTGTAAGAACCAAGAACTTATTAACCCAGAGTTTTATCCAGACAGTAGTTTACGATATTAAGTATGCTGAATTAGATACAAGTGGCGTGTATGTATTTGAAACTGCATTTGATGTTGACAACACAATAGGACTTGCAATAAATATAGATAGACTACCAAAAGAAAATATAGGATATTCATTTACTCAAGGCGACAGGATTAGAATGATAATGAATGACGAGGGGGTAATCGAGGCAGGAGTAATTGGTCAGTACGGTAAATACATTATCACAGACTATAAAGAGGAACTCACTTATAGTACAGTTAGTACAGGAACTGTTATTGCTAAATTAGAAATATTTACTCCAGCAGAAGAAAGCTACACAGAAAGCTTTTATGAAGTTGGCAGTATGTATAGCATCACTAACCCCGGAACTCCAGATAGAAACTTTAGTGTAGCGCAAGGAGTAATACCCGGCGATGTGCATTTAAAAGAAAGAATACCTAAGAACGCACAAAGCTACAAGGTTGAGGCTATGTCTATTAATGATGATAAGTGGTTTAACTGGCTTCAAGATACTGGCAGAATAAATGTGGTCTTACAAGAAGATGGAGAAAGCATACTGCCTAATACTATTGTTTACAGCAACACTTATGTTCAAAGCACAAAGGTCAATGGACTATCAAGCTATGATTTATTAGATAGGGGCGAGGTAGATGAAAGAGGTGGAGAAATAAACTTCTTGCAATACACAAGCAGTACAAACGATAGCGAAAATGTATTATTAGCTATTTGTTCTAATAATACTCACTCTTTATACATAGGGCAAACAAGAGTAGTTGATGATGCAGGCAACGCAATACTTGCAACTTCTGGTCAAGTTATTGGAACCATCAATACACTTAAAGGAGATTACGGAACTCAAAATCCAGAGAGCGTAGTGATGTCCAGAGCCGGAGTAGTGTATTGGTTTGACCTACTTAAAAAGCAAATAATAAGATATACTAATAATGGCTTAACAGAGGTAGGTGTATTGGGCGTAACTTCTTATTTAAAAGAAGCTGGGCGTAACAATGGAGTATATAGGTTTGTAGGAGGATATGACCCAAGACACAATGAATATTTATTAAACGTAATAGATGCTACGATACCAAGTGTTCTGGCTGACCAGTTAGATTACTTTATAGCAGGCTTTATACACGAGTACACAGACGAGTTTACTGTATATGGCAATATGAGTGGTATAAGTAAGATAGTTAAATCTTCGCTACTATATATGCCTGCAAGAACCACATATAAAATAGAGGTATATCAAAGCGATAGTAATTCAAGTACATTTATATTAGATAACCAATCAAGAAACATAATAAGAACTGGAAGTGCTATATTCCAGATAACTAACTATGATTATGTTCCAAGGCTTCTAAATGTAAAAAACACAGGAGCGGTAGCTATTAATATATTAGAAGAGCAGTTTAACTGGCACGAACCAACGGATGCAAACAATAAATGCTTGGTTTATTCAGAAGATATGAATGCCTTTGTTGGCTTTAGAACATTTAATCCAGACTTTATGACTCCTATTAACAATAGCTTTATTAGCTTTTTTAACGGGAAACCTTATATTCACGATTCAAGTATAAACACTTTTTACGGCACTAAATATGATAGCAACATTTCTTTTGTATCTAATAATGCACAGAACGTTATCCCAATCATTAGAGGAATCTCAATCGAATCAAAAGAAAAGCCGAAATACATCCACATAAGAACTGAAAATCCATACCTACAAAGCACAGACATATATCAAGAAGAAATTACTACCAGAGAGGGAGCGCACTATGCCGAAGTTAAAAGAGATAGGTTGTTTCCAGATGACAACTACGACAACAACTTAAACTTTGGACAACCAGTCAAAGGCGCTTTAATATATGTCCATATCAAATACGATGGTAGAGATGGCATTAATTTGCGATACGCGAATTGCAAATTACAAGCAAGTATAGGTCATAACAACCTTATACCACCACAGTAATATTACCACATAAATAAAGACTTCGAGCCATATATTTGTTATTTTTACGACACATTTTCAGTAAAATAACACGCTTATGGCTTTTGCAGCAGCACTTGGTGGCGGTCTAAATCTTCTTAGAACAATCGGCGGTATTGGTCTTGGAATAGGTCAATTAATCAAGGCAAGACAATACAGGATGGAGCGCCCCGAATATCAAATACCGGGAGTAGTTGGGGAGCAGCTTGGGTTAAGACAACAACTCTTAAACGCAAGAATGCCGGGCGCACAACAAGCAGAACAAAATATTATGGCATCTCAGCAGGGTGCAATGTATAATGTAGCGCAAGGTGCAACAGATAGCGCAAGCATCTTAGCAGCAGCAGCAGGAGCGCAAGGAACTACCAATAAAGCTATGCGAGATTTATCCATTCAAGAATCACAGGACTATTACAATAGACTGGCAGGACTGGAAAGCGCACAGCAAAATATGGCAACCTATGAAGAAAAGCAGTTTGCAGACCAGATGGCTAAATACCAAGAGATGCAACAAGCCAGAGCAGCATTAACTGAAAGTGGAATACAGAATATCTTTGGAGGCGCAAAGGCAGGAGAATATGGCGCAGGGATGGCAGGGCAAATAGAAGCAGAAGGAGGCGACAATCCATACAGTGCTTTCTTTGATATGTTTAGGAGAAGTCCGAAGAATTTACAAAGCCCCAGATTTTTTAGATAATGGCTAAAGTAACATCTCCAAATATAGGCTTGGCTACCAGAATAGACTATGGCGAAAGTCCATACTTAAAGTCTATGTTAGAGGTAGCTAAATCTCAGAAAGCAGAGAAGCTGGCTGCCAAAGAAAAGCGTGAAAAAGACACGGCTGTTTTTCTTGACTTAGTCAATAAGGTTGATGACTTTTACTATGCTCACGAACAATACAAGGCAGGCGAATTAAACCAACTTGTAGAAGATTACAAGAATGGTACAGTAGATTTACTTGGCGCACAGAAAAAGTTAAACACCTTAAATGCCCAAGCATCTAAATCAAAAGCCTTAGAAGAACAAATCAAAGACGCTATAAAGTTAGCTGAGAAAGATTCACGGATAGATATAGATGCCTACAATAATTATTTAGGCGAACAAATAAGGACAAGCGACTGGATGAATATAGACCAGTTAGACCCCAACCAATTCTATTCAAACCAAGCAGCAGCAGAGCAAATATTAAAAGAACCAGAAGTATTTAAGGGTGTTTTAAACGACATTGGAAAAACTGTAAAAAACATAGTAACCACCCAAAATATGTCTGGATTGCCAGCAGGTCTTGTGGGCAAGATTACAATGAACCAAATGATAGAAGCAAGTGATGCCTTTGATGTCACAGTTGGCAAAGATGGCAAAGCTAACTTTGTCCTAAAAGATGAGAGTAAACTTCCATCTGGCTTTTACGATAATATTATGTCCAGAGATGACGTTAGGGTTATGCTCGTAAAAAGCCTTAACGAAAAGAATCCGGGTAGAACAACGGACTATACCAGAGATGAAATGCTGACTGAGTTAAAAAATAAGATGTCCACTTACTCTGGCAACAAAGAATTTAAGATTTCAAATGTTAGTTCACGAATAGAGAAAGTTCCCGGCTATGCAACTACAACGACCACGCCAAAGCCAACAAAACCAGTAAAACTAACAAAAGAAGAGGCAGCCCAAAAAGCACAAACTACATTCTACGATAATTTAACTGGCAATGACCCTAAATTAATAAAAGATGCAGTTGACTTTTTAGTTCCAACTACTGGCAATATAAAATTAGATTACAATCTTATAAAGACTATAAACCCCAATAATTATTTTAATACAGTATATGAAGGCGCAGAGAATAAAGAGGAAACAGCAGAAGAAATAAATAAGAATAACTTTAAATTATCTGGAGCAGAGATTGACGATAATGGTAATCCAGTTCTACTTGTAAAATATACTGGAGAAGATTTACCGAGATATAATTTTAGTCCTCATAAACTCTTTAAAAAAAGGCTTATTAATAACGGAGATGTAATTCCTATCCCAATTCCCAAGAATATATCAAGGTCTGCGGTTGGGAACTTATATTCAATAATTACTGAAAACAAATTAATACAGTATGGTGGCTTTGATGAAGTAGGAGCAGAGCGAGCAGATATTACTCCACAAGACCAACCACAACCTCAACCACAAGACCAAACACAACCACAACAGCAGCAAGTTCAACCACAAACACAACCACAATCTAATTACAGTGCAGATGATATTCGTGACTCATTTTTTACCCAATCTCCGAATCAAGAAATAATAGATTATATGACTCCAGATAAGCCAGTTAAAATGGACTTTAATACATTTAATCTATTAGGCGAATCTGAGGAGATAGTAGATGCTTTAAGGCTAACAGAAGACAAGGAATTAGTTCAAAAGTATTTAGACGAGGCAGAGTTCCAATACTTAGGTGTAAACACTAATCCAGTATATACTGGTGGCTTACCGACATTAAAAGTAAAGTATGTTGGTTCTCCATTGGCTAAGTCTTATACGAAACTTGGAGGTGCAGGGGAAGGTATTCCATCCGGAACTATGTTAAGTTCTGGACAGATTATTCAAATTCCATTGGAGAATAGTGATGGAATAAACATCGTAACTAATTTAATGTATGGCAACCAAGCTAATGTAAGTCCAGCCGCAGGAACAACAAATCAATCCACGATACTCCCTAATTTATTAGACGAACAATAATATGGACCAAAGTATAGCTGACGCACTCAGACGTATATATGATGCAACAGACCCTAATCACACTTACGATGATGAGTATTTTCAGAAAGTCGCTGAGAAATATAAGGGTAGAGAAGTGGAGATGTTCAGAACTCTATATGACAGTATAGACCCCAACCACGGCTATAATGACGAGTATTTCCAGAAGGTAGTAGATAAGTACACCCAAACTGATAAAAAAAAAGACGTTCCTGTGGTGGACTTTACCAAGCCTATTACAGCGGCGAAAAAGGTCTTAGGAGAAGGAGATTCGGCAGACGTAACAGAACTCGCTAAGAAGTATGACTTTGCTAAGTTAACAGAACAATCAATAGAACAAACCGCTGACTCCATTGTCAGAGCCATTAGAAACGGAGAAGTTGACCCCACAGCTTTTGGTAGTGGCTGGAATCAAGTTAAATCTGGTATGTATGCAATGGCTTCGGATGCCATCCTAAACGCTCCTACAATAAGACCTACTGCTGTACCCGGAGTGATGATGCCATCAATAAGCGAGGAAGCACAGCAAAGACAAGCCAGACAAGACATAAAAAGATTACAAGCAAGTGGATATTTTGAAGATGGAGGATTACTGGAAAAGGCTTTAATAGAGCAGCTTACCAGTAGCAAGAAGATGGAGGAAGCTTTAAAAGCTAAAGGTTTAGACCCAGAGAAAACCCTATATGATGCTGCAAGTTCTGGCAATGCAGCAGAGTTCTTCCAAAGATTGTCTATGAGTGTTGCTCAACAAGCACCACAGTTACTAACGCAAGTTGCATTAAGTGCGATTCCTGTAATTGGACAAACAGCAGGACCAGCCTTTATGGCTTCGCAAGTAGGAGGCTCAAGACTGGTACAAGCTTTATTGGAAGACCAAAAACTAACCGCAGACGACAGAAGAGCAGCAGTAGGTGCAGCAGTATTAGAGTTTCTTACAGAAAGAATTATGTCGCCTGTTGGTAAGCTTGGTGGCAGACTGATTGATGTACTTAGAAAGCAAGGTAAAGGAGTCATTGAAGAAGCCGCCGAAGACATAATAAGGCAAGGTAATTTTAAAATGATAATAGATTTCTCTAAAAAATTAATTACGGATGCAGGACAAGAAGGAACAGAAGAATTATTTGTAGAGGTGCTTTCGCCTCTTAACGAGGCGCTTGTGAAACAATTAAGCAAAGAGAATCCATACTTTGACGCAAAAGCCTACCTAAAAGAACAGTATGGAGAAGACTTCGGAGAAAGGCTATTTGAGTCTTTTACAGTTGGAGCAGCAACTGGTGGAGGAGCAGGAGCAATCAGAGGTATTGCTGAAATGCCTAAACGTGCAGCGACCCCCGAAGAAATAGCGGACATAGAAAAAAGAAAGAAAGAAATATTAGATAACATACCAGATGAACTAAGAAATAAGATAGAGGCTAATAAGGATATATCTAAGATAGTAGGTGAATTAATTAAGCAAGAAGATTTATCTGATATAGAGCGTGTAGTAGATGACTATATAGCAGGGCAAACAGAAGAAAGACAAGCTGAGTTAATAGACAAGAGAGGAGATATTATTAGTGCTTTAGAGGCATTGGTTGAACAAGCAGAGGAAATATTTTCCATATTCCAATTTACAACACCACCAGTGCCTAAACCGGAAACGCCTGTTACGGAAACTCCACAGGAAGCCCCACCAATTTCTCCAATAGACGACATAAACAGTCGCAGGATAGAAGAATTAAATGCGCTGTTGCAAGAAACAGAAGGGATGACCGATGAAGAGATTGATGAAAGTGCTGCATTGAGAATTAGAAGGCGAGTAGATATAAACGCAAAGTATGATGCAGAGATAATTGAGCAGGCTAAGAAAGGCAACATAACCATTGACGAGGCTAAAAACGAAATAGCAGGACAATGGAAAGACGAATATACAAGTGAGATAGAAGCTGCACTACAACAGCCAGCAGAAGAAACACCCGTTACCGAAACGCCCGTTACTGAAACGCCAGTTACTGAAACGCCAGAGGAAGTTACGCCAGAGGAAGTTACACCAGAACAACCTCAACAACCAGACTTATTTACTCCAGTAGAAGAGCCACCACTATTAGAACCAGAGGAAATAGTTGACCAAGAGCCAGAAGATTTAGATGTAGAAGATACTGAAAGAACTGATGAGGAATTAGAGGCTGAATCCGAACAAGTAGATTTAGAGAACACTCCAGAGGAAGATAGACCCAAACCCGGTCAAGTAGCTAATCTACCTATAAGTGAACTCAATGTTGACCCAGATAGATTCCAATACAAAGAGGTAAGCGATAAAGAAGCAGGAGTAGGCGGTAAGTTTAAGGAAGAGGGTTTGGTATATGATGTAACTAAGGCAGGGGTTATTAGTGTATGGGTTGACCCAGCAGATGGTAAAACTTATGTTGTCAATGGACACCATAGATACGAGTTTGCTAAGCGTTCTGGCGCTACCTCTATGAATGTATTATACATAGATGCCAAAAACGAAAGTGATGCTCGTGTACAAGGGGCAATACAAAATATATCAGAAGGTCAAGGAACTGACTTAGATGCCGCAAAGATATTTAGAGAAACTGGAATCACAGACCCAGCACAATTAAGGAAAGTAGGTATTTCTTTAAGTTTAAGTAAATCTAAGAATGGATTAGCATTGTCAAAGCTTTCAGATGGGTTGTTTAATCTGGTAGCTAAAGGCGAAATAACCCAAAAGGTTGGAATAATAATTGGAGAAACAATAGATGACCACAATATACAAGAGCAGTTTTATAAGAGCATAAAGGGTAAAAATCTTAACCTTGCAACTATTAAGGTATTGGCAGAGGATATGCAATATGCCAGACGTAGAACGGCTACCCAGACTGACTTGTTTGGTGGTACAACTTACCAAGAAGCTGAGTTAGAAAGAGCAGGATTTATTGTTGCCATTATAAATAAACTCAAAACAGCCAAAAACTTACTTGGCAAAACAGCTAAATCCGCAGAGTTTTTAGCTGAATATGGCAATGAGATTGACAAGTTTGCGTCTGAAACTGGCAGCAAACAAAGCGCTATGGGACTTGCTGTGTTTAACAAATTAAGGAACAGTAGTCCAATTATCAAGGCAATTATAAATGAAGGATTAGATAGAATAGCTAAAGGCGAAAACAAAAAAACAGTAGTAAATGAAACCACAAAAAGAATTATCGAAGAAACCCCAAATGCCCTCCTCCAAGCCGGATTTAAGCCAACTCAAGAAGGGGGTACAATTAGCGAAACAGGCGAGGTACGCCCGCAAGGCACTCAAGAACCCGCAGTATCTCCAGAGCCACCAGCAGAACCAGTAACACCACCAACAGAAGCACCTACAACACCACCAACAGAACCACCAGTAGCAGAGGTTACGCCCGAACAAGTACCCGAACAAGCACCCGAACAAGCACCCGAACAAGCTGTAAGGCAAGATGGCGACTCAGTAATTGTTTCAGCAGATGCAGCCATAGAAACCAAAGATGGTAAAGTTTCTTTCACTAAAGGTTTCTTAGATACCTTAAAGAGTGCTTTATCTGGAATGAATGTAGCGGAGCGCTCAGACTTAATGGAGATACCCAAACTGTTAAAAGTATTTGCTAATTATGTTAAAGGTAAGAGTGTTGTAATTCACAAGAACTTAGAAGCACTTGAAGCCTACATAGACAAAAACAATCTTCAATTAGGCGACTACTCTCCACAAATCAATGGCTTTGTATATGGCAATGAGATACACTTTATTGCTGATAGAGGCAGAGGCGATACAGCAAAGCACGAGTTCTTGCATTTATTTATAGGGGAGTTAATTACATCCAACCCTAAAGCTGCTGAATCTTTGCATAATAAGATGATGCAGATAAAAGAGTATGCTGAAATATATAACGGAATAAAAGAAAGTGATGGTTATAAGGAAGCGTATGGGGATAATGAGGGGTTATATATAGACGAAGCCATTACTACTTACTTAGGATTAGTTGCTTCTGGCAGTATGCCTAAGTCTAATATTAAAAAAGTAATAGAGTATCTAAACCAGTTACTAAATGAGTTTGGAATCAATTACCAGATTGACCCAGACATAATAGACGTTAATTCATTTGTTGCAGGTATAACAGCAGCAATCAAAGGTGGATATGTAATACCAAAGGTTAGCCCGGATTACAGAAGTCCTGTCAATAACCCAGACACCTTTAGCGCAACAAAGGGATTGGTGGATAACTTTGCAGCGACCTCTGCATCAGCCAAGGCTTATATAGAGTCAATGAAAGCTAAGGTATTAGAAGAGTATGCAGACGAAGAGGTAGAAGGTCAAGAGCATTTGTTTATAATGGATTACTTTATTAGTCAATTAGAACACAATGACGCTCCGAACTTAGACTTTTTAAGATACCTATTTAATGAATCCAGAAAGTATAAAGGGCAAACCAGTTCTATGGTTGGTAGCTTAATGGATTTAATGACTGAATATGCGGATTCCTACTTAACCCCAAGATACCAGATTGATGTAGTTGACCCCTTTGGCGCTAAAGCAGAGAATAAACAACAGGCTTTAGAGAACTTTAATAGATGGAGAGGTGGTAATGAGTATATTCAAGGCAGCGAAGTGCAGAATATAAAAACAGGAACTCCGGTTGTAATTAGAGCATATCACGGCACTACAAGAAAATTCACAAAGTTCCAGCAACAAGATGGATTCATAGACCAGTTCTTAGGTAATGAAGTTTCTTACTTTACCACAAGCTACGATGATGCTAATGTAAATTACACAAGCTACGGACCAGACTTAAAAAACAAAATAGAGCAATGGTATGAAAGAGCCGGAGATGAATATAAATATGAAAGCAGAGAAGACTTTATATCAAAGTACGGTATAACACAAGAGCAGTATGACAGTATTAAAGAGAAAGGCGTTGATGAAGTATTAGAATCTCCATACAAAATAGAAGATGATATAATACTGGATGTATTTGTAAAGGCAGATAATCCAGTTGTTATAAGCGATAGTGATTACATAGAAACATACGAGCCTATAACAGATGAGATTAGAGAAGACGCAATAGAAGGCATTATGTCCTCTTATGATGTAACAAGAGAAGAGGCTTTAGAGGATTATCAAGATGAGATAGATGATGAAGCAAGAGCGTTAGCCGGAGATAGCAATAAAGTTTACGATGCTGTTAATGACGCTATAAGACAAGCAAAGTCTGAATTAGATTACTTTGAATATGACAGTAATGTGCTTAATGAGTTAATAGATTACTTTGATGGCATAAGCATTAAGGAGTTATTTGACGTATTAAGAAAGAATATTTACTCTGGAGTCGTAGTAGCAAGGGTATTTAAAAACCTTGGTTACGATGCTATAATA
>Ga0070751_1001069_pt1 | contig 16465 bp, 25 predicted proteins | sample VirMetDEL_Aug_28_FD_78514 | JGI IMG/M metagenome (GOLD analysis project Ga0070751, IMG submission 78514) | Aqueous microbial communities from the Delaware River and Bay under freshwater to marine salinity gradient to study organic matter... | ecosystem: Environmental > Aquatic > Marine > Coastal...
ACCGTGCCCGTCGCAACGGGAACACTCGCAAACTTCACTGCGAATACTGTGGTGTTGCCGTGTTCACCCGATCACATGCGAAACGTTTCTGCTCTGACAACTGTCGGGTGTACCATAATCGTCAACAGCACAAGGGAGAATCATGAAGTTCGACGAGAACGGAATACACATCCATCAATCCGACCTGAAGAATCATTGCTTAGAGAAACTGCGGTTGGAAACGGTGGCGACAGGGCCACGTGTGGAGAACGATGCTGCCACGGTGGGCACCGTTCTTCATGCCACCATCGAACACGAACTTTCTAATGGAAAGTTTGATGACGTTGATGCTGCCGTCAACTTTGCCGCCTACGAATATGTGCGCACGTTGGAACGATATCAACAGGAAGAACGACCGTACGTCCTGTCGTCGTTCGGTGACCACAGTAAAGCGATCGCACATTTAGATGTGCTTGTCCGCTCATGGTTTGCCTGTGACGAACGACAAGAGTTACTTGATGCGACTGTCGAACCATTTATCGAATGGCAATTCGATCTACGATTTGCTGATATCCCCGTCAAGAAGCACGGCAAGAAAGCAGAAGAAGTCCCCGTCTATCTGGCAGGTACTGCTGACATTGTGTGGAACAACATGGTGTGGGATTGGAAAACGGCAGGCTCAGAGTTCCGACTGTGGGAGAAACAACGTTGGGACAGACAGCCCGACGTGTACACGTGGGCTGCTGCCCAGGCAGGGCTGATCCAACCTGACAAGGACGGGCTTTACCGTTTCGATTTCAAGGTGTTTGTGCGAAGGGCTACACCTGTAGAACCTCAAACTGTTACCGTGTTTCGTTCGGTCAACAATTGGCGTTGGCTGTATGACATGATTACCCGATTGGTCAACATGACATACAACATGGGTCTGGACAGGGAGTGGCCTGTTGATGACCAGCATGTGTTGTGTTCCCCAAAGTGGTGCACGTTCTTCGACGTGTGCAAGGGTGCCCATGTGGCAGGTGACACGTGGGTTTAGTCGGGGGACTCTGGTTCCCGACCGTAATGTTTCTGCTATTCTATTTCTGGGCACCCAGAGGCTACTGAAAGGAGCCGACTTTGGCAGGTAAGAAGATGGTCAACGGAATCCCGATGGCCGACATGTGGCGTGGCTTGTCGTATGATAGGTGGATCAAGTTCTCCGAAATGGTGGAACGTGCCATCGACCAGTCGATCGACAGCATCGGCCCCGACCTGTGGTACACGTTGTCGCAGGAAGAAATGGAGCAGGAAATCAATTCGCACCTGTTCAAGATGACGGAACGTGCCGCCCGTAAAGCAGAGTGGAACATGAACCGAAAGGTTGGCAAGTGACTGACAACATTGAGAACCGCAAGGTTAGCATCTCGTTTGCCCGAAAGATTTCTGATGGAAATTATGGGACACGTGAAGCAACCGCATGGGTGCAGGGCGACGTGGCACCTGATGCCCCGCTGGCACAGGTGCACACGTTGCTGACCGATCTATTCCTGACGGGACAGTCCGCTGTGTTGGACCAGTTGGGAATCGAATACGACATTGATCCCGAGACTGGGGTTGTTGTTGAGAAGCAGGCTCCTGCTGTCACGTCGGCTGATGCGGCCAAGGCGATGGTGGAGAAACAGTTTGGTCCTGTCACCGAAGTTAGCGGTGGCGACATTCGGATCATGAACCCTGACGAATCGGTCGGGCCTCTGCCCGACTGGCTGGTTTCTGCCTGCCGTCGTGACGGGGTGACTGCCGTGTGGGATCAACGTCACAAGGCGACAGGCAAGCAGCCCCACTTCAAGGAAGCCGTAGCACGTGGTGCCACGGGCAAGGGCAAGGACGGAATGGCGAAAGGGTATTGGCCTCCACGATGAACAACGTCACACCACACATCGCACTTGTAGACCGAGACGACGAAGAACAAAAGTTGCGAGGTCACATATTTCAATTTGAAACTGACGACGGCGAAACCCGATATGCGTTCGCCATGTCGAACGAAGGCGAACAGGCTGCGATCATGTTCAGGTTTGAACCCGAAGCAGACCTGAACCTGGCCGTGTCGTTGCTCATGTTCTTGCAGTCGTCAGAGGTCAGTCACATTTCTTCACAGGTCACCGACGTTCTTGACTTCATGAACGGCAATGTTGGAGGACCAGACGTAGCGTGATTGAAGAAACCGATCTGATGGAAAGGCTCGTTCAAATCGAATCGGGCCAAGCCTACGAACATTATCGTCCGCTGCGTGACGCAGCCGACGAGTTCATATCGTGGGCTAAGAATCCTGCGGATCGTGTTTACACAGGCATCACAGAACTTGATGCCGCTATGCGAGGGACAGCACCAGGGGAACTGACGTTGTTTCAAGGGTTCGCTCACAGCGGAAAGACGTTGTTGATTACCGAACTAATCTTGAACAACCCAGATGTTCCCCTGGTGTTGTTTACCCCCGACGAAACACGACCGCTAGTTCTCACCAAACTAACCTCCGCCCTACACGGCGTCGGCGCAGAGGAACTTGAAGCACGCATCCAGCAGGACGACCAGCAGGCACGTGAACTGTTGATCTCCACCGCTGAACGGTACGGGCAACTAGCAATCTTCGACGAGTCTGTTTCTGTGGTGGACATGGACAACATGATGGAAGAAGTTTCGGCAGCGTTCGGTCGCAAACCGATGGGTGTCATCTTCGATTATGCTGAACTGTTAGAAGGTCCCGACGATGTGAAGTCGAAGATGACTGCGCTCAAAGCGTGGGGTAAACGGCAGCAGGTTGCCATGTTCGTACTCCACCAGGCGTCACGTACGTCGGGTGGTGGTGGCAAGAAGATGCAGATTGATTCGGGTGCGTTCGGTGGAGAGCAGCAAGCCACCCATGTTGTTGGTGTCCGTCGCAAAAAGTATATGCACATGGCGATGCTCACCATGTTGGAGGAAAAGATTGCGAACGCCAGTAACCCGAAGGCTATTGAAGAATATAAAAACCGTATACGTCAGATTGAAACTGTCGATCTGCCCAGGGACATGGACACCGTAACGGTGTCGCTTGTCAAGAACAAACGGCCACCGTGCCGTTTGGTTGACGACATTGATTACAAGATTGATGAGGGCACTGGCCGTGTGCGTCGCATCGACTATGTGGACAACGAACATGGTCACACGGTGCGTGTTTCCAAGTCGGCTGCGGTACGATATTTGCAGCAGCGCGCCCAGTACAATCAGATTGAGAACGCAATGTACGAACTGGAGGAAGATTTCTGATGATGTTCGACCGTGAACGTATGCAACAGATTGAACAGGAAGCGTTGCAACAGGACCGTGTGGGTGACTTGTTCGCTTATTGTTTGCATGTCATTTCCCAGTATCGGGTGGAGTTGCACAGGGTGAATGAGTATGCGCTCAGGTTGCAAACCGATTTGCGTATCGCATTGGAAGATGCGAAACGGTTGGGAGAAATTGTTGGATGAAACTGGTCGCACTCTTTCTCATATCCCTGCTCCCTTCGACTTATCACAGGACTGACGAATGCGAACAGTTGCGTCCTTGGTTGGATGTTGGCGCTCAACTAACAGGGTGGGACACGACCGTCATGCAGAAGATCGCATGGCGAGAGTCCCGTTGTTTGCCCATGCGTTCCGAAACATCCGACTCAGGTCATCTACAAATCAACGACATCAACCACCAATTTCTATCAGAAATGTGGGGGATGCCAGTTGATTCCACCATGTTGATGGACCCTGCGGTGAACGTGTTGGCTGCTGCCGAACTGTTCAACTATTGGGAACGTGTCGCAGGCGACGGCTATCTGCCTTGGGCTGCGACACGATGACACACAATACAGAATATGCGACTGCTACACTGCAACCTGTGCAGAAGGACACGCCATGAGAAACATCGACATCATCCGATTCGCCAACCTATTCACAGGCAGAACCGACGCCTACGGATCTGATAGTGGCGGAGCCATCTGGGCACCCGTCACATTAGACACCTACGAAAACCATTTGAACGGTATCGAACCGATCGGCATCTACCCGATCAAACATGATGCCGACAACAAACTGTGGGTACGATGGGGATGTTGCGACATCGACACAGGCGACTGGCAAGAAGCATTTATGCTCGCCTCCGCCCTGTCAGGCATGGGCCTCACCCCACACATCGAACGGTCACGCAGCAAAGGCTGGCACATCTGGATCTTCGTCGCTGTCCCCGTCGAAGCGTGGGAAATGCGGCGCTGTCTGAAGGTGGCGTATGCTGCGATTGATTTGCCTGCACGTGAAGCAAACCCGAAGTCGGAACAGTTGCGACCAAACCAGTTGGGCAACTATGTGCGACTCCCCTACAAGTCAGGGGTGCTGTTCGATTCTGAACGGCAAACCATGACCGAAGGTTGGGGTCGGCATGGCGACGGCACCCCTGTGCCGTTCGCCAAATGGATTGAACAAGACAACCATTACTCTCCGATCGACACAATCAAACGGTGGGCTGCTAAATGGTATGAACGTCCACGACGGCTGATCGAAATCAAAGTGGGTGAGGAAGCAGACAAGTTGGCTGCGACCCTGCCTGCCACCTGGCAGACAACGTGGCGTGAAGGCAACGTGCGTGACAGGTCCGCTACGTTTGTAGCAATGGCCTACGATTTGGCGAAACGAGGATGGCAACCATCCGACGTGTTCACTATTCTGTGGGGTTGCCCGTGGAATAAATATCGTGACCGTGTTGACGGCGAACATTATGTTCGTGACATCGTAGAAAGAGCATTCGGATGACCGACCCCACCACTATGACGTTCAACGAAATTGTTGGACTGTTCAAAGAGTACGAGTTTCAAATTGAAACTTACCGTAACGAACTGAACAGGCTGAACATAATCGTCGAAGGTTATGATCGGGACAACGAGATCATCGAACTGAAAGAAATCATTTCTAAACAGCACGGTGAGATCGGTGACTGGCGCAACATTGCAGCAGGACTGGCCGACGGGCTGGTCGCTACGCAGGAACAGTTGGCTGATCTGTCGGTTGGCATCCGACCTTCCGCTCGGGATGCTTTGCAAAAGTATAATGACCAGTTGCGATGCGGCTAAAGTTTCCGTTCGCAGTTGTTGCGAAGCAACGTGCCCGACTGACCAGACGTAGAAAAGGTGGTAAGCAGATTGCGTATACACCGCAGGCCACTAGAAGTTTCGAGAACGAAGTGGGTCAGTTCTGGAAGGACACATTCCCAGATTATTCTGTGGTTACAGAACCCGTTCACGTCAACATTGAAATACGACAAGAGAGTTTTACAGTTCAAGTTGTACCCCAGCAACAAAGTGTTCGACCTGTTGGTTTACGTGGCGACGTAGACAACTATGTCAAATCTATTTTGGACGGGTTGAACGGTGTTGCTTGGGTGGATGACAAGCAGGTTGAGAAGATAAACGTAAAGTTTGTTGGTGCGCCACGACGGCCCCGACGAAAGGTGAAACCTTGAGATACATGTGGCGTTGCCCACTTTGCGAACAGTCAGTCAAGACGATTAGCAACACACACATACCGTGGTGTTCACATAAGAACACTTTGAAGCAGGCGCACAGGCCACGTCAAATGGAGGGATCTGATGAAGTTCAGCGAGCAAACGTGGAAACAACGTGAACGCACGTTGGGTGATCCAGCCGAAAACGCTTTCGCCTTGTGGGCGGAAGCGGAAGGAATCCCAACAATCCGTTTCGGTTTGAACCGTCCCCCCATGCAAGTGTCACGGTTTCCATTAGAAATCCGACACATGCCAGACTACCTGGGCTACGAAGCGTTCTGGGAAGTGCAAGGTTGTGGTGCAGATCAGACTATAAAAATGAAACATGACAAACTGAACGCTTTGTTGTGGTGGGACAGTCATGTGATGCGTGTCAACTGTTGGTTTTGGAACCAACCGTATGACACACATAAAGTTGTTTCAATGGACCAGTTGTTCGACATGTGTTCCGATGAGGAAGCGTTAGCGTTGGGCGACATTCAACACACTTACAGGACTGATGGCAGGTTCGATCAGACGAAACCGTTCGCAGCGCTCCGTTGGGAAACCATCCCATGAAGTTCGGTTATCGGGACAGTTACGATCGAAACGAAACACAGGTAGGAGACTTCCACGACAACATCTCAAACCGTCGCCTCTGGCAAGAACATCGCATACCGTACAACCAGTACGAAGCGATGATGACTACGATGCCTGGACAGACAGAACAGATGTCCGAGGAAGAACGGGAACAGGACTGGACGATCTTCCAACAGAAGATTGAATCAGCCAACCTGACTGAACGAGAAACCATCGTCGTCAACTGCATCGTCTACGGCGGCATGTCTCTGTCGCAGGCTGCTATAGTGGTGGCACAGGCCGAGGGGTCTAACAAACCTCCAGCGAAAATGGTTATCTCCAGATGTAGGGATAAAGCGTTTCGCAAACTGCGAAACGTATTCACACAACCCGACGAGGAATGAAATGGCTAAGAAAAAAGTTGAGACACAACATCCCGAATATCGTGACCACACGTGGCAATGGTCGGTGGATCGTATCATTATTCAAAACGAACTTGATGCGCATCCTGAAACGAAATCGGACTATGCGAAACTGTTCGACAGCGGAATGTTTGTACCGTTGGCACGTGCAGCATGGGGTGAACTGCTCCGCCTCGGATACGACTGGACTGTGGAAGATCAAGTCAGACTGTTAGCATCTAAACAACGAGACTACGGTCACGACAACATCGTCAAGTTCGGGGCCAAAGGTGTAGAGGTCCGACTGTGGGACAAGATCGCACGCTACCGCAACTTGCAGAAACGTGGCGTTGAACCTGAGAACGAATCGTTGGCTGACACGCTGATAGATATCATCGGCTACTGTGTGATCTTGATGATGGTGCGGAACAACACGTTCACTTACATGTTGGACGAGGACTTGTTCTGATGGTCACCTACGAGGACGAAAATGGGCAACTGGTACACATCCCAGTCTCCGAAGTTCAGGGTGAGAAGAAGATGGCGGACGGAAGTATCCGTTTCAAATTTATTGGCGGACCCATCCACGACAAAATCATCAGGGTGTACCCGCCGTACGACCAGGTGGTGTTCCCACCAGGTGACGTGTACGACCTGTCACCACCACTCAATCTGAAACGTTCTAAGAAGTGGGTGTACATTTACAACCAGGAACAATCACACACGTTGAAGGACAAGCCATGATGCTGACAGAACTACACGACCTGTACGACAATTTGAAAATGTTGGAACAACATTTGAAAACGTTGAAAGCACCAGGCACCATCACCCATCGTGCCCACGCCGCTTTACTCGCAGTGTCGTGGGCTATCGACGAACAGAAGAAACCATGAGTGCCGCACCATCGAACGATCCTGAATGGTGGAACGACATCTTCGGTGAACGTGAAGCGTCACGTATCCGTGCCGACATGGAAGCAGTCGCAGAAGAATACGACGACGAATCCGAACAGTTAGAAATCAGAATCGTCGCACCAATCGACACCCTAGAAATCTTGCTGCCAACAATCAAACAGTATTGTGAACAAATCGAATCATCACATCTCAAAGATTTTCTGATGACTGTCGGCCAAGGATTATCCTACCAGTATCTGATAAACCCTGACATAGATTTTGCCGACGACCTGTCCGAGTGTGCCGACTTCTTCCAAGCAAACCTGATTGATGGTTTAGACTTCGACGACGAGTAACAATTTCAATTTGAAATCGTTTGAACCCCCTGCTTATGCGGGGGGTTCTTCTGTTTCAGGGACCAACACCCAACTAACAGTTGGCTCATCCCAATAATATAGTTGACCGTCATCAGGTGCAGGCGATGGAGGTTCCCACAAACAGGAATCCTCGTTCAATACCCAAGATTCAAACGGCTTCGGCGGGATGAAAGCGTCACGCTGCTCATCATATGTGCCCCCGATGCTGGCAAAGTTTTTGCGAAACGCTTTGGTTTGATCCGCCCCAGGAACTGGCCTAATTCTTTCTCGGCCTTCTGAATCTACAAACTGTTCGCTATCCCAATACACTCCGCCACGTGTATTGTAGGACGTTTGCACATATCGTTCACCTGTGCGAGCGCACAGTTCCGACTCTTTGCCATCATCTTCCTGCCGACCAACAGTCACAAACGTAACAATATTGTTTTCGTCAAGTTTCGCAAAGTGGCTCATGAGAATGTCACCGTTTCCGAAGTCGTGCTCGTAGCAGTAACCTTGTAAATTTTGTACCCGCTCACATTTGTTGCAAGAGTGTAAGTCACGCCAGCGCTGAATGTCGCATTATTTTTCGCAGGTATCCTAATAATGACAACGCCTGAACCGCCGTTGCCGCCAGGTCGTATTGATGTGGAGTACATATCCTGTCCTCCACCGCCACCGCTTCCTCCATTAGCGTACCCGTTTCCAGGGTAAGGTTCTCCATTAGAATCTCTGCCGTCGGCGCTGTATCCTCCGCCAAAACTATATTGACCATATCCATTTGACGATCCCGCACCAGCACCGCCGTAACTGAAATAACCAGTGTAGCCTTGGATGTTATTCGTCAAGCCACCTCCTGCGCTGGCTCCACTAAAGGAACTATACGTGCCCTCGCCGTTCCCACCAGCACCGCCGCCGCCTGCGCCGCCGCCATAGTACGGCCCGCCATTTCCGCCTTCGTATCCTTGACCGTTAGCCCCATCGCCGCCGTATCTAGTAGAGGAACTCAAGCGTCCGCCACCAGCGCCACCACCGCAGCCGCCGAAGTTCCCGTCGCTAAGATCATCTCCGCCACCGCCGCCGCCAGTACAAGTAATGGAACCAAACCTGCTGTTGCTACCCCTTGCACCGTCCAAAGATCGTCCGCCGCCCGCACCACCAGCGCCAACAGTCACGATATATGATGCTCCTGGCACCAATTCTATTGAAGGTCCAGGTTGGCTGTAACGCCCAGAATAATTACCGACCCTATTGGTGCGGAGTCCGCCACCTCCGCCGCCACCGCCAGCAGAATAATTGTCGGAGGTGCCACCGCCACCTCCGCCCCCACCGCCAACAACCAAGTATTCGATAAACGATGGTCGGTTGCTGGCACCAAATCCAAAAGACCTGGCAGAACTACTAGCAAGAGAAGTGACAATAGGCATTATCGAACCTCACGCAAACTGTGTCTGAGAACCAAGAACCGTATAAGCAGATGTCCCCGTTCTAAGGATCGTATAAACATAGACGTCAACACTGTTAGTGTTGCCGCTAGTAGGGGCAGATCCTCCCTGCCACAACACTGTTCTAGAAACTCCGTCAATCTGGAAACCAGTCGGGTAATAGGCTGTCCCACCCTGAGCCGCAGCAAAAGCAATCGTTACAGAATTATCGACATCAAGGAAAGTGGCAAGAGTCGTCGCTCCGTTACCACGAACGTTCAACGTCCAGTTGCCCGAAGCATCATCAGTCAGATAGAACGCAGTGTTGCTCAACACATCAAAGTTTATAGTTCCACTGGCCGAGTCGCCATCAACCGTCCACGATTCTTTCAGCGAAGTAGCAACCGCATATTTGATTGTTCCATAAGTGATCGCGCTGCTGTTGATCGTTGCGCCAGACAACGTTTTGTTCGTCAACGTTTGGATACCAGTCAACGTCACATCACCAACAGCAGCCCACCTCACACCAGCCGACTCGGCGCTATCGGCAACCAACGCATAACCGTTCGTACCAACCGCCAACGCAGCCAACGTGCCCGCACCCGTACCAACCAGGATGTCGCCCTTAGCGGTGAACGATGACAACGCAACCTTGGTCGCATCGGGCGGCACAGCCGCCCACTTCAACCCTGTAGATTGCGCACTGTCTGCCGTCAACACATAGTCGTTTGTTCCCAAAGCCAAGACGGCAGGCGTAGCCGCCGCCGTCGCAGAAATCAAATCACCCTTAGCAGTCAACGTAGACTTTTCAATATCGTCCGACTGTGCAGGAAGATCAGCCCACTTGACCCCAGCAGCCTCCGCACTATCAGCAGTCAACACCTGGCCGTTGCTGCCCACAGCCACGGAGACAGGCGTAGAAGCCCCTGTAGCGACCAGAATGTCACCCTTAGTCGTGTAGGTGCTCAACGAAAGTTTCGTAGCGTCAGCGGGCACAGCGCCCCACCTGACACCCAACGCTTCCCCGCTGTCAGCAGTCAACACATGGTTGTCAGAACCCACAGCCAACACGCCGAACGTGCCAGCACCAGAACCAACAACCGTGTCACCAGCCGCAGTAAAATCTGCGGCATCAACAAACGTCGTACCAACCTTCGTCAGAAACTCGGTGACCGTAATCTTCTTGTTCGTACCAGAAGCAGCCATCGTCGTATCATCGACATCAACCACAGGAATCAGATCGCCACCAGCAAGTTGGACACCTGTAATGGCTGTCAGACCAGAAATCTTTTTGTCAGCCATCAGGCCTCCTTATCAAAACGTAAACGCATCTTCCAAAAGAACATCATTACCGTCCTCCAACAGAAGAACGTCACCATCTTCCAACGCCAACTTGTTACCCAACGAAAACCAGTAGGCATCCGCAGCATCACCAAAGTTTTTGATCCCAGTCTTAGTTTCATAAAACTCGCCCAAATCAAAACCATCAGACAAAGACTGCTCAGCAATCCACCTAGACCACAAATCACCAAACTGTGCAGTCAACGGAGTCTCACCGTAATATGCTGCCAACACCTGATAGATACGATCCTGCACATATTCAACAGCCATTATCCACCTCACACACCACAGCAGGCTCACCCTCACAACACGTGTCCTTCATCCCGCAGGCGGGACAACGCCAGCGGGTAGCATGAGGCGGATACTCGGTACCGCACTCAAAACATTCCACCAACCCAGACATCAGGCACGCACCAAATCCCGCTTCGACATAGCAGACTGAGTTAGCAAACCTTTCAACATCTGCTCATGATATGAGACATCGACAACAGGAACACCCCGACCAGTCAACGACTGATACAAAACACCATCCACGTTTAGCGCTGGACCGCAACCAATCAACCAAACATTCTGATATCCAGCCATGCGTACCAAAGTAGCCATCTCATCAACCTTCTCCACATCAAACAAACCATCCGCCAAATCCTGTTTCAAACCCGACCCAGGACAAGCAGTAGCCCCAACCTGAAAATGTCCAACCACCCGACACTTCTTCTTCACAACACCATTCACCAAGCCGACCACACGGCGAGCCTCCGCCAAAGCGGCAGGCGTCGCCCGATCATCACCATCAACCAACATCAGAATCGCAAACGAATAATTGTTCGCATCCTTATTGGCAGCACATTTGAAATCGAAACCTCGTAACTCCCACGACCTGCCACGCTGATCGACCGCACAATTATATCCGACCGAATAGCCACGACCCTTCGTATAAGCAGACTGAATGTTACGCAAATATTGTGCTACATCCTGCGGAATATTTTTGTCAGCCGTATAATGAACAACAACCGTATTCACATTTTCGGCACGAAAAGAAGGACCAACAACAGGAACCTTAGAATCTTGCCAAGCCCTACGGCTCAATGTAAACATGGTTATCCACCGTCCCAGACGAAACCCTACTTTTTTTAGCAGGTTTCGTAACCTTCTTCTCCAACTCCACAACCATCCCAAACAAAGCATGTTGACCGTCAGCCAACACCTCAACCTTGTCCGACAACACTTTCAGATGGGCAGTCTGCTCCTCATGTTGACGGGTAGATGACTGGCGTGCACCACGCACAGTCACCACCACACCGACCAAACCAAGAAACCCTGTGATAAAAGCAACCAGAATTGGTTCCCAATTCATGGGCCACCTACCCTAAAGATTCACGCAAACGTTCCTGACGTTGCTGTTCCAACAACTGACGATACTGCTCACCCCGACGAGTCTCAGGAGTGTTCTCCCGCAACGTGATACCAGTAGCCTGGCCCAACCATTGCAACCCCTGACGGGACTGACCAGCAGCAGTCCCAGGGAACAACCGTTCAGCGCTACTCAGACCAGGCAAAAACGACATGAGAGCATTCAAATTTTTTGCTTCAATCATCGGAGTACCACTCGATGATTGTTCAACAAACGGCAACGCTTCGATACCAGGAATGTTTCGCAACCCGACAGGCAGCGGAACAAACTCGTCCTTGATCGGAACCCCAGAGAACAACTGGCGACCAGCAATACCTTCGATCGGCACCTTGATCCACGGAGCCGTACCACCCAACAACTGTGTGACGCCCCCAGGGGTAGACATATCAGACAACTGACCAGGCCACACGGCAGCAGGCAAATCTGTAAACAAATATTTGGCACGTTCCCCGCCCGTCAACTGGATAGCCCCAGCCTCCTTATACCAGGCAGGAACATCCCGATCCTCAGGCAAACCGTAACCAACGTTGCGATCAAAGTTGACAAACGAACGGTTCAAACGGCCAGCAGTCCGCACCCACTCCTGCGCCTGCAAAGCAATGTTCCGCGAGAAGAACGTCCAGAACGGCATCGCCAACTTGATGTTCTGATCCCACGTCGTCAAATCCGTATAGTTGAACTGCCACTTGTTCACCGTATCAATCGCCTGCTCCAACGTGCCGCCACGTTCCAACACGTCAAACGCATGAGAACCACGGATCACATTCTCAACCTTCTCACCGAAACGGCGAGAACCACGCAACGGTCCAAACCGTTCCGACAACGGATTCCAACTAGCAGGTGTCAGCGAAGCGTTGGACAACTCGCCAGCAATCTGACCTGACCCAGTAGCCGATACCGCTACCCAAGCCTGCTGCAAACGTTCCGCAGTCTCATCACCAAACACCTGGCGGGCCTCAGTCATATAATCGCCAGGGTTCCTTTCGACCATCTTATGGAACTTCCGCCACTTTTTAGCCGACTTGATAGCACCAGGTCCAGCCTCCAAATACAAGTTATACATTCCAGAATAAAAGTTACGCACATGGAAACCAGGACGCAAAATTGCGTACCCCTTCCACAGTCCGTAAAACTGTCGCATAAACCTGTTGATCTCAATCGACTTGCCAGTAACCGCAGGCAACGTCAATGCCTCATGCAACCATTGCGGTATCTGCTGGGCGTCACCAATCTGAACCATCCCAGGCTCAACCTTAGTTTTGACAATATCTAAAAAGTTGTTGTCCTTCGTCGCATCAATCATCTTGTCCATCTGATCGGCCTGACGGCCAGCAGCCCAAGCCTTCTGATCGGAAGCAGCCGCCGCTGCTTCCAACCTCGCAAGCCGCAATGAATCAGCATCATCACCGCCACGACGCAACACCTCAGCAGCCGTGTCCATCTGCTGTTTCAACATCATCCCAGTGTCCATTTGACGTGCTGCCACATCGCCACGAACATTATCAATCGCATCCAAAGCATCCGTTTGCTCTTTGATAACCTGGTCAATCTGCTGCAAAGCCCACTCATTATCAGCAACAGCAAACGCATGAGCGGCAGCAGCCGCCTCATACGATTCCAACCTTTTAGATTCGTTCAAAAGCGCCTTTTCAATCTCACGATTCAGTTTCCTAACCTGAAGATCAGGAGGAGTCGGACCCTGCCCAGCAGGGGTCTGACGCAAACGAAGTTCATCAAACTGTGAAGCAAGATCCTCAGCCTGCTGATTCAAAGAACCAATCCGTTTACCCAATTCGTTTTCACGAACCAACAACGCATTGTAATCTTGGATCAACCTCGTAGTCGGAAAATGTCTTTCCAACTCTATTCTCAGATCCGTAACCTTCCGCCAATCAGGAACCAAACGATCAAGTTCCTTCTCAACCTTGACAAGTTCCCGCTTAGCCTTCGCCCGTGCACTCTTACGTGCACCAGAAACCTGCTTCAACAAAACATCACGAGCATCCTGCAACGCAGTAACCTCTCGCTGCCGCTTCTGCAACAACCCAAGTTGATTCTGCTTCTTGCGAGCCAAATTGTTCAATTCTTTAGTGATAGACAAACGATCATCAGCCAACTTTTTCAACCGAGTCTTGATAATTTTTTTGGCTTGAGGAATCGCCTTACGCCGAATCTCTCGCCCGCTACTCAAAGCAACTTTTTCTTCCCGACGCAAACGTTGAACAGACTTTTCAGCATTATCCATCAACGTCTTATAGATCGGATCGTCATTCGCCTCACGAACAACCTGTGAGGCTAAATCCTTCGACAACCCGTACGAATGCAACAACTCTTTCTGCTTCGCACGCGCAATAGCCTCACCAACAGACGTGACGTAGGCATCCATAATTACACGGACGTCATCCTCAAACATTTTGACGCCCCAAGCGGCCATCGACCGTTCGTTGATCTCCTCAATAGTCCCATACTTCAACGGTCCACCATCACGGCTGAACTCGTTGAGAAAATCTGAACCAGCAACCAACGTACGACTTTGCTGGAAACCTTCCTCGGTATTGATATTTTTCGTAAGATGCTTTGCGGCCTCAGGATTTTTTCTACTCAGATCCAAATACTCTTGAGTATGAATGTGAGAAAGATAATTGGGTCCAAAATCGTTGACCTGAACCTTAGCCTTCTTAGCATCATCCAAAATCTGTCGGGTTTCTTTCCTGACAGCATCCTGCAAAACACCAGCGGCACCAGCCTCGGTACTGTGCGTCGCCGCCACGGCGGACGCATCATCTAACTTCCTCCAACCAGCCTGAATCAAAGATTTCTTTACACGGCTACGTGTTTCATTGGCCCATGCACGGCCAACACCCAAACTTTTCTGAACAGTCGAACGGGCCACAACAGCACCAGCCCGCTCACCCATATTCTTCGTCGTATCATAAATAATCTTCGTCAAATTATTGGTGCCCAAAACATCAGGCGTAAACTTGTCACGAAGATACTGTGATGCCTTCCGTCCACGCAAATCTGCTTTGATGCCACCCTTCACATTCTCAGTAACATCAATCAGCCTGGTCGTCCCAGGAATACGAACCTGGGCACGGCCAACACCAACAGTCCTTTGCATCTGCGGAATACCCAACTTGGCAATCTCATCAGACGACACACCAGCACGAGTCAAACCTTTTTTCGTCAACGCACCACGGCCACGCTGAGCAGCCTCAACCATCAAACGTTGAACACCCTCAGAACCTTCCAACCCAGCAGCCCGAGCCGATCTGGCAATCGACTCAGACAACATGCGGGAACTGCCAGACTGGATAGCAACCCGCAACGCATCATCAGCAGCCTGCTGCCCAACATCACGAGCCACCGCACCAGCAGCAGCCTTCAAACCTTTGCCCGCAGTACCCGCCAACGGAGCAACACCCAACGTGAAATAGGTTGTAGGATCTGTCAGCACGTCACCGACAAACCCCAACACGGAACGCTGCCAACCGCCAGCCATCCCAACATCATCCAACAACTCTTGAAACCCGATGTTCCGAGATGTCTGAGAAATGAGATCGTCAAAAGAAAAACCTTCACCCTGCAACAAGTCGGCTGTTTCCTTCAAACCAGAAACAACCGCAGCACGAGGCGTATCAATAATATCCAACACGTTCAAAGCGGCACGACCCAACGGGGCGAACACATCACCGATGCCACCGCCACCTTTTTTCTGAGCCTGCTCCAACTTAGAAAAATCAATAGGCTTTACAGCCTGACCGCTAGTAACAGGAGTCATATCAGGCATACGGGGCTGAGTCGTAGGCGTCGCAGGCATCTGCGGACGCCGACGATCAACCGCACGCTGTGCAAGAAAATCACCGAAATCAGACACAATCAATCACCTTGAAGAAGCAACGCATACGCCAAGTTTTGTATAAACTGTTCAGACTCTGGACTGGTCACATCGACACGACGTTGACGTGCCCTGTTCGCAGCACGCTCAGCCGCAGACGTAAGCCTCCGCCTATAGTTTTCACCATAAGGCCCAGTGAAACCGTAATCCAAACTAGATATTTGCCCCTGAGAAAAACTTGAAGGAACACTTTTGCCACCCGAAACTGGAGGAGCAGACGGAGGAGCAGACGGAGGTGCCGCCTCAATGGGAGGACCAAGACGAGAACCTGGCGCATATGTCTGACCAGCACCAAGAGAAGGAAGATTGATAACGCTATTCGTTCCACCAGGAGTCAAAGTTGTTACAGGGCGTGTAACCATCGTCGGAGGTGGAACCTTTTTAGAAGCGGCAGCACGAGAATCTTTTGTTTTCTCTAAACCTTTTTCATACAAAAACTGTGAATACTCTTTCAACAAATTTTCGGCAGTAGGTTCAAAACCCAACCGTTCAGCAGTCTGCTCATAAGCACTCACAGAACCAGGCAATAACTGTTGCAAAGGAGTCGGAGACTCAGCCGCCTTCTGCGCCTGCTGCCTTTCAAAGTTCGCTTTATTCTTCGCAGTCTCCGCCCGCTCCGAAGAATAATCCTCAGCAACCTTATTCAAACTCGACGTATAA
>Ga0070751_1001071_pt1 | contig 16447 bp, 38 predicted proteins | sample VirMetDEL_Aug_28_FD_78514 | JGI IMG/M metagenome (GOLD analysis project Ga0070751, IMG submission 78514) | Aqueous microbial communities from the Delaware River and Bay under freshwater to marine salinity gradient to study organic matter... | ecosystem: Environmental > Aquatic > Marine > Coastal...
AGTTACAATATATAAAAATACAATATGGAATACAAAATGATAAAATGCACATCTTGTGGGGCTGATATGCCTGAATTAAGGTTAACCAAATTTGGATATAAAGTTTGCGTTAATTGTTCAACTATAGGTGCATATAAAGCAGTAAGTACTGTAAACGGGTCAGGTGACCATACATGGAATGATATCCAAATTATGACACCAGAACAAGCAAAATTAGTATCAGAAGCTAGTGCTAAAAAAGCAAAATTTGATTCATATAAGAATTTAGATGCCTAAACCTAAACCACTTACAAAAGAAATGATATTAGCCGCAATGGCTAAAACCAAATCAAATATGGCAGCTGCTAGATATTTGCGTTGTTCTTATGTACATTATAAAAAGTGGGCAAAGATATATGAAAGTGATACCCATGAAAATTTATTTGAACAACATAAAAACCAATCAGGGGTAGGAATACCTAAATTTCTTAGAGCAGGTGGGAAAGAACCGGCATTATTAGATATTATTGAAGGTAGAGCAAATGCAACTTCCTTCACACCAGATAAAATTAAGTATAGACTTATTACTGAAGGATATTTAGAAGAAAAATGTTCTATGTGTGGGTTCGAAGAACGTAGGGTATTAGATTATAAAATGCCTTTATTGTTACATTTTAAAGATAATGATAAAAAGAATTTTAAATTAGATAATATAGAATTATTGTGTTATAATCACTACTTTTTAACAGTTGGAGATATATTTTCTAATAAACAAATTGAAGGAATTGAAGACCATAAACCCGTAAACCAAGGTAAAGTTGATTGGGAAGTAGATGACTATCACTTACAACGTTTAAAAGAATTAGGGTTAGAAGATGATGATGATGAATTAAACATAATTTCAAGAATATAATGGCTAAAAAAACTAGAAATATTAAAAGGTCAAAACATGATAAGCTTGTTAAAGACTATGATAAACAAAAAGAAAAACATTTAGAGCGTTTAGCTAATAAGATGTTAAAAGATGATGAAAAAAACAATCGATTAAAAAACAAAACCATTAAAGGAGATTTTTTAGATAAATTTTAAAATTAAATATTATGAAGTTATACAAATTCGACAAATCAAGTTTAGAGTACAAATCAGTAAATTACCCATTAACCTTTTTAAAATTTGCAATTGGGTTTTTATCTTTATTTTTATTTTTAGGGTTAACAACAGCCCCTAGAAATGTTGAAGATATTAAATATATTACTGAAACTGAAAAAGTATTAATTGTAAATGAATTCAATGAATTTAGTGAAGAAAAATTAGTTAAAAAAATTGATGAATTAAACTTTAAATTTCCTTACATTGTTTTAGCTCAATCAATTTTAGAAACAGGTCATTACGAATCTAGAATTTTTAAAGAAAATAATAATTTATTTGGAATGAAAGAAGCTCGTGTTAGGCTTAATTTAGCTGAAGGTACCCAACATGGACATGCCTATTACAAAAATTGGGAAGAATCAGTCACAGATTATGCTTTGTGGTATTCAACATACGCATACAAATGTAAAACTGAAAAACAATTATATAGATTATTAGATAAGCAATATGCTGAGGCCAGCGCATATGTATCATCGTTACAACATATAATTGAAATTAATAATTTAAAAGAAAAATTCGAGTAAAATGGCTAAAATGGTATCCTTTACCCACAAGGGAAACAGAAGAAAAAAGCGTCCTGGTGTTCACGCAAAAACAAAAACATCTAGAAGTAAAAATGCAACTAATTATAAAAAAGCCTACAAAGGGCAAGGAAAACAATAATGTTATGAGTAAAAATTCACACAAAGCTTTGTATGAACAAAGTAAAGAATGGTTAAAATGGGCTAAATCTAAATACCCAACACTTCAACGTAAAAAATCAAAACCACTATATAGAGTTGAAAAGTAATAAAAAACTAAATACCAAAAGTTACGCTGACAAATATTTTTCAGGCATTGAAGATGAAATACTATCTGAAATGGCTTATCAATTTCCTTTAGAATTTAGAAAAATGTGTATTTTAATGTGTTTAGATTTTCAACTAGAAAAAGAAAGTTATGAAAAAGAAAATAATAGTAATAGGGGAAACGTGTGTTGATAAATTTATTTATTGCGAAGTAAATAGATTATCACCAGAGGCTCCAGTTCCAGTTTTAAACCCAATTAGAACGGTTAAAAATGACGGTATGGCAGGAAATACCATTGCCAATGTGAAATCATTACTACCAGAATGTAGTATAATAGCTTTTTCTCCTATTAAAAATCCCACAAAAACAAGATATGTTGAAGAAAAAACAAATCATATGTTTTTTAGATTTGATGAAGGTGATAATGAAATAGAACATTTTGAATGGTCAAAAGATTATGAATATTTTCTTAAAGATGCTGATTTAGTAATTGTAAGTGATTATAATAAAGGTTATTTGAGTGATAAAGATTTAGAAACAATAGCATATCATTCAAAAATTTCTATATTAGATAGTAAACGAAAATTAAATAGTAATATAACTAAACACTTTACATTTATAAAATTAAATGAGGAAGAATCATTAAATAACTCTGATATAGATAAATCAAATGTAATTACTACTTTAGGATCAGCGGGTGCTATGTGGAATGATGTAATATATCCATCTCCAAAACCACAAGAAACAATTGATGTTAGTGGAGCAGGTGATACATTTACAGCTGCTTTCGCTGTAAGCTATCTTGATACTAAGAATATTCCATTATCTATTTTATTTGCTAATGAAATATCTGCTAAAGTAGTTGGAAAAAGAGGTGTAGTTACCCCATAAAAAACTTGGCTCCCCAAATCCCCTTTCGTATATTTAGGTATAAATAAAGGTTACGCATATGGCACTTTGGAAGTTTACAAATAAAAATAAATATGGAACACTTAGGTCAAGGATTATCTACAGACCTGATGGTGAAGCATTTGGTTTTAATCCAAAAGGATTTGGATCATTTGTTCATGTCCAAATGTTTAAATATGAATATAAACATGAAATTTTACCCCCATCACTAGTTACATTTGGGGATAAAAAGTTTATAGTTCCAACTTGGCAAAAAGTAGATCCAAATACAACTCTTAATGATATTAATTGGATCAAACCAAAAAAACTCAAAAAGCAAAGAGCAAAAACAATAATTAAAACCCATACAAGTGGTAGTGGGTTAGGTAATTATACCACAAAATATTACCCAGAATCAGATAAATATCATTGCTCGTGTCCTGGTTATTGGAGATCAAAGGGTAATTGTAAACACGTAAAACAAATGAGAGATGAAAAATAATGAATATCAAGGAAAAACAGACCAACAACTTAGGTCTAGTTATATTGGAACTTTTGTTTCAATGGTAGGAATAATATTAGTAATAATTTATCAATTAATATTTTAAATATGGATTTTCAAATTGTAAGTATTGGAGATGGGATGTTATTTGGAGCCACTTATTATGGTAAAAATGATGTTGCTGAAGAAGATTGGACAGAATTAAATTTATATCTGTTTGTATTTAGATTAACTTGGAGATGGTTTTAATATGGGAAGAGGTAGACCAACAGAAGCACCCGCAGTAGTAAAAGAAAAATGGGTATTGGAATTTTATGATGTTCCAACAAAACCCGAATTAGGATGGAAACAAACATGGCATTATGATAAGAAAAAAAATGCACATGGTTGTTGGAAGGTAGAAAACCATCCACCTAAAGGGTGGAAAGCGCCAAAATTTAAAGCTGAAAAAGGTAAAGCATATAATAAACAACCTGTGGTAATGGTATTTAACACTTCAAATCGTTCAAATGCTAAAACTAAGATGAAGGTTTGGAAAAATGAAAATATTGATTATATTTTATCTGCCCCTAAATTATCTGGGGTTCCTGATAAAGCTGTTGTGCTAGAATTAGGAGTAGGTGAAAGCTTTATTAAACTTTGGCAATCTAAATATAATTTGTAATATTTATCAACGAATAAAAATTAAAAAACATGGCAACAAGAGCACTTATAGGTTATTTAGACGAAGATAGAAACTTCACTTGCACCTACAATCATTATGATGGTTACCCTGAGCATTTAGGGAAAGCATTAAATGATTTTTACAACACAGATGATAAAGCAAAATCCATAGCTAATGAAGGGTATATTTCATATGTTAATCCTGAAGATGGGAGTTTAGAACAAAAACACAACGAACCCGCTGATACAATGGTTCTTGATGAGGATGTAATAGAAGCAGGATTACAAATCGGTGAGAAAGTAGATGAGTATGGTGGTGATTATGGTTATGTATGGTTTGGTAATGAATGGATGACACTTAAAAATAATGGTATTCGTTCAATTGCAGATCAATTTGATTTTAAAATGCCAGCTGACGGTGCAGGAATATTTAGAGTTGATGAAGAAGTATCTAAAACCATAGAAGAAGATTATAAAACAAAATGGGATAATTTTATTACTGAAAATCAAGCAGTTGATAATATGTGGGCTGTTTATGTTAAATCATTAGTTAATGATATTAGATTAAATGGTATTGCTGATTACACAGATTATAAAGAAGATGATTTTGTTGAAGACTATGAAAACTACATAGCTGGTAAAATGGATTCATAAAAAAACTTCTTAAAGACTTCCACGAAGGGATTTGGCTTAGCCAGATCCCTTTCGTATATTTACACCGTAAATAGAGTTAATTAATAATAAATAAAAGTTATGTCAAGAAAAATCAACGTAAACGCAGAAAACAGTAAAATGATTGGTGGTAAATTGTTTATCACAGGATTAAAAATGTCACGTCTAACAAATAAACTATCAGAATTTATAGTTAAGGGTTCAACAGTTAAACACCCAACACTAGGTGATATGTACGAATTTGACGGACCTTATTCAAGATCATAATGAAAATAGCACTTATTAAAGGTAAATAAAGACTTCTGCTAGGATATTTGGTTTCCTGAAGAAGCGTTCGTATATTTACAACGTAAATGATGATAAAAATAAAGGTTATGCTTAAAAAAATTGATTTTAAAATGTTAGCGATGGCAGTAGGTTCATTCGCAATTGGTCTTGGAACAATGCATGGTGTTGTTCAAAATTATATTCACTTTGCTGGTGTAGAAAATGAAATGGGGTTTGCCATTTTTGCTTTTATGCTTGGTATTTTGGGTTTATTCGGTATTAAAAAATAAGAGTTATGTTAGATTTAAATAAAGAAATGGCTTGGGTTACATTCATGGGTGATGGATGGGAAACAAAATGGTATCCTGTTACTGATGTAATGGGTAATCATCTTGAATTTGATGATGGTATTATGGATCATTGTAGAGCCCAATTTAATAGAGATGACAATTGGGTTTCATTTGGTATTGCTCCAACTAGTCAAATGTTAGTGAAAAATTCAGTAAGAGATAATTTGTAATATGGTAGTAGAAACAATTGAAGATGGTTGGGATTGCGTCCCAGAATTAAAAGATGTTACTTGGGAATTAGGTATGTTAAATGATTACATTTATGAAATCAAAAACTGCGTGAGAAATTCTGATTTAGAAAGTATGGTAAGTGATATGAATGAGATTATGGATAATGTTAAATATCATTTAAGTAAAATAGATACTACAAAAGAGTATAAAACAATAAATAATTAATTAAAAATAAAAGTTATGGCAAAAATTGAAAAATCGTTTTTAACCCCAAAGTGGTTAGTAGTTAAAAAAATGTATGAAGAAGGAACTAACGGTTCTGATAAATATGGAACTAATTTCCCAGTTGATGGTGAATTAAATGAATTGACTGTTGAATTTGTAGAAATTCTAGGTGAACTTACTCGCCAATTTGGTTGGGATTGTGTTATTGAGGGTGTAAAAATGGACCTATGGAAAGAGCGAATTTGGTCACTGGTTGAAAATGCTGGATTATTACCTGAAATTGCTTGGAGAGATGATAAAGAATTAGATCGTTTAACTGAAATGGAGGTGGATGAAGAGGACATCTACGATATGGATTTAGATGAAATGGAAAAACAAATATATAATTCATAATACAATGGATAAAAAACAAAAAGAACTACTATATCAAAAATTAAATTTGATACTTCAATTAGTAGAAAACCATAGTAATGGTGAAGCAATTCAACATTTAGAAGAATTAATTCATAGAATCCAATTTAATAAAATTTAAAATATGTTATATAAAGATATGTTAATAGGAGTATTTATGTTTGGTGTAGCTCATATCCTAACATTTTTTCAATTAAATGGTCAATTTTTTAAACTTGACTGGTTTAGAAAAAATGAATTATTAGTAGCAGCAGCTGGTATTATTGTTTCATATTTTTATATATGGGGAACCAAATATACTGTTAGTGGATTTGATGGTCTTTTATGGCCTGCTAGATTTGTTGGATTTGGTATTGGAATGATTATTTATGCTATTGGTGTTAATTATTTTTTTAATGAAGGTATTAATACAAAAACTATGGTTAGTTTAGGTTTAGCATTAATTTTAATTTGTATACAAGTTTTATGGAAATAATAAGAAAAATAATCACCAAAATATTATTATGGTGGTCTTATATTAAACCTAAACGTAAGAGAAAATCAATATGGGATCTTTAACTAGAACAGAAAAAAAAACTTATTTACTAGAAAATGGTTGGTGGTCTCACTACCATGAAAATTGTTGGTTTGAAAAGGCTAAAGATGAACTATATGTTGATGAAAAAGGATTTATAGTTGGGTTTAGACCCGAAAGTGAAGGTATAACATTAGAAAAAGCATATGAAAAAGCTTTTCTACAAATAACTACCAGTTAATACGTATATACAATGATAACCGATTACCTTAAATATGTAAATGACAATGCCTATGTGGTTAAAAGAGAAATTGCAAAGCATATGTTTACACACGAACAAAGAGTAATGTACGATTGGGTACAAATGTATAGAGATGAAATGGGATATGATCATGTTCTACAAAATGACACCCATTTTTTCTTTTGTATGCACATTAAAGATGCCGAAATTCTAGAAGAAAATGCCTAAAGTAACTTACAACGATTGGATTGATGAAGATCCCTTCCACCCCTGCCTCAAATGTGGCTCAAATGAATTTTATACGGATAGTGAAACAATGTTACCAACCTGTGAGCATTGTGGAGAAACTTTGACTGCTCCAAAACACGCTAAACCTCGGAAGGTTGTGAAAAAACCCTTCCGCTTGGAAGAAGACTGGGAATAGAGTTGTAGGCTCAATATTTATAATCAAAATGAAACTATGAGATTTGGTATAGGTGCAAGTGTGTTTAGTCAGTCTAATACTAATGGTTTTGGAGATCCCGACTATTATGGAATTAGAACTTTAGTTACGAGTGGGACTGCTGCAAAAACCCCTTCAATTATGACTTCTAGGGGTTATTTAGATCCAAATGCTCGTCCGAATTACACAAATCCTAATTTTAACGCTGTTAGAGGGAGGTATGAAGAAGGAACATTTCGTTCTCCAACTGCTAAAACATTTATAGTTTGTGGTATTGCTCGATATCATACTACAACCCTAACTGATGATCCTGTTTTTTGGGAGTTTACCCCATATTTTGAAACCGATTCAATATACATTGAGTATTTATTGAGTTTGCCTTACTTTCGTCCTACTGCTGAAGGTGGGTTAGGTAATACACCTGTGTCTACAACTGACAGAGACGCACTAACACTTCAAATTTACCAAGCTGGGATGTATATTATAAGAGATGGTATGCTTCCACCTATTAATGAATTGTGTACTTTAAATTACCAGTTTGATTATGCTGACACTTGGGAAGGTAGTTCTGACATTTTTGATTGGGGTATATTTACTCCTGGAACCGGTAATAATGGAGTACTTAATGGTACTAATTTAGGTTGGCAAAATTGGATTAATCCTTGGGAAGGAGTAATTGATTTAAATGCTGGTGCTTACATTACAGTTGCAAATAATATTATGCCAGCTAATACTGAGGCAACACAAGAATGGATTGGTCAAAGAACAGGAACTGGTAGTAGATATATTTCGGATGCTAGAGCAGGTACAGGAACTTATTTCTTAACCTATTATCTAGGATATGAATATAATTTTGACACTAACTTGCAAGCTAATGGGTCAACTTGGGGTGTTCCAAATGCTCCACAACAAAAACATTGGGGGATGGTTACGCTTTCATCAACATTAAACCAATCAAATTTATATTGGGGTAGTGTGATGGGATATTATGGAATGGTTCAACAAGGAACTTGTAATGCTACTATGCCTAAAATTGGTACGGATTTTCACATTGGTGCTCGTTTTACTAACACTTCCATATGGCCTGGTGAGTTTGCTATGTATAGGGTTTGGAATACAAAACTATCTGCAACTCAAGCTGAAATTTGTTATAGACATGAAGGTGGAAGAGTTGGTTATGGAACAATAATGTAATTGAAGAAAAATTTGGCTCCCCGAAGGAGGGTTCGTATATTTACCACGTAAATGATGAGAAAAAAAGTATTATATCTACATGGTTTAGAAAGCGGGCAGGGTGGTCCAAAAGTTGACTTTCTTGCTAAAACAACTTATGTTTTGGCTCCGGAGTTAGATTACACCAGACATGATATCTTTTCATATTTAATTTCTTTAGTTGAAGAATTTGAGCCAGATTTAATTATTGGTTCTTCAATGGGTGGTTATTCTGCATTTGTTTTAGGTGCGCTTTATGACATTCCTGTTTTAGCTTTTAATCCTGCTTTACATTCTAGGACTTTAGAACCTAATTTCCCTAAATTTGTAAAACAACACATTCCTACTGAATTTGATGTGGTTATTGGTGATAAAGACACCGTTATTAATGGTAAATACACGTTAAATTACCTTAAAGATCACATTAAAGATAGGTATGTGAAATACAATATTCACAACGTTAAAACGATGGGACATAGAGTGCCAATTGATGTTTTTTCTGATATGTATAATAAAATAATTAAGTAGATGGGATTTAGTTTGCAAAAATATTTTAGAAATCAATATCTAAAAGAATCAATTCTAGCAGAAGAATGGGACAAGTTATCAACATCAGAACTTCCTGAGTATGAAGATGATATTATTAAATTGATTAAATCAGCTTATGCTTACATTGGTGGTCATAGTAATTATAAAGATGTTGATGACGTAGGTGATGAAGCTGACAGAGGGGCTGAGTATGAAGTAATTGACATTGATGGTGATGAGGAAATTGATGCTGTGAGTGTTTCTAAAGAAAAGAAAGCAGGTTCTAAATTTGTAGCTACAGGCCATGATGGTTCTAGTCCTGCTAAAAGAGCAGTTATTACACATAAAATAAACAGATTAAAGAAACCTGGATTTTATATTGAGGTTTCAGGGAAAATAAAAGATATCTTACTCAAAGCAGGTGTACCTCAGGTAACTGACCAAGCTACTATTGAGAAAGCATTGGCTGGTAAAGATATTACTATGAACGATGATGGTTCATATACACGAAAAATTGCTGGTATAGAACATGAAAAAATAATGCTAGGAACTCCGCTAGTATAAAAAACATTTCCGCGTAAATATTTGGAGAAGCGAGATCCTGTTCGTATATTTACGGGGTAAATGAGGTGAGAGCCCAAAAATGTTAAATTAATTAAATAAAGGTTATGGTTAATAAAGTTAAAAGAGGTCGTCCAAGAAAGCAAGTTAATGCTCCAACGACAAAAATTCAAATTAAAACAGTTAAAATGGATAACATGGATTTCAACAAGAAATTGTTTGAACCCATGAAAACAAATACTAAGGTTGATGCTTTCTTCAGTATGGAAGGTGGTGTTATGCCCGGTACAAATGTTGTAATTACAGGTGATCCTGGTGTTGGAAAAACAACAGTATTGCTTGACATTATTGCTGATCTTAATAAGCAAGGTAAAAAATGTTTGTTTATTTCAGGTGAGATGAATGCCATTGATATGGTTGGTTATGTTAAGCGTTTTCCAAAGTTTGGAGATGTAGATATTTTGTTTATGGGTGATTATGCTGAAGTTAATCCTGATGTTGTTCTTCGAACTGCACTTAAAGAGGGTTATGATTGTGTTTTGATTGATTCACTTGCTGAAATTTCAGATAATTATGTTGATTATTTTGGAGGTACTGGTAAATCAAATACCAATCGAATTTTGCAGTTGCTTGATGAACATAACCAAGCAAATAATGATGATAAGATCAATACCACGTTTTTGATCATTCAACAAGTTACTAAAGGTGGTACGTTTGTTGGATCAAATAAAATTAAGCACATGACCACAGCAATGGGTCATTTGAAATTTGATAATGAAGGTCAACGTTTCTTCCATTTCAGTAAAAACCGTCGAGGTGGTAATGGAAATAAATTGTTTTTCAACTTGAATTCAAAGAATAAGGTGAATTGGTTGTTTGATGAGCCAATTAATGGTTTAGTTTAATATTTATAAATAAAAGAATTATGGCAGATAAAGATAAAAGATACGTAGTTACAATGGATATGTACGTTTATGCTGAGAATGATTACATGGCTAGGAAGCGTGCACATCAAATGAAAGATGGTATTGATAAGCAATTTTCAAATGCTAGACCTAACATTAATGAAATTGGTGAGCAACCATTTGCAAGTATGTCTTATCGTAAATTAAAGGATCATACAGAACCTCTATCTAAAAGTGATAGAGATGAATTGCCTTTCTAATGGAATTTATTTTTTTTAATGATGAGTGGAATGGGGAAGAAAACAAAACTAAAGGAACAAGAGTTAACATTACAGGAATGGAATGATGCTTTGCGAGTACCTACCCCTCATAAAAATAAGAAAAAGTATACTCGCAGAGAAAAACACAAAAAGGGTTGGAAAAGCGAGGAATAGTTCGTATATTTACGGTGTTCGAGAGTTCGGGCATTTAAAAACAAAGGTTATGACAAAGAGAGAATTAAAAAAACAACAAACAAAAGCAGTTATTGAATTACTCCAAAATAAATTTGGAGCTACAAATTTTGATAATGATCAAGGTAGTTATTTTACATTTAATATTGGTGATTTTACAGGTCATTTAGAGCGCCGTGATTTTAGTATTATAATATATGAAGCAATGGGAATGGGTCCTGGATTTACTGAAGAAGAGTATGACATTAGAGATGCTGCTGAAGTGCTAGAAAATGGGTTAAATAAAGAAATCGAAAATTATTTAAATAAATAAAAATTATGTCTAAGTTTACAAGTTGTTTAAATAAAGGTTTTCAAATGACCTTTGATAATGGTTTTAGGTTGTCAGTTCAATGGGGAATTGGTAACTACTGTTCAAGGAAAAATGATGGGCAATTTGGAGATCCAGCTAAAACAGATTTTTGGGAATCTTCAAGTGCTGAAATTGCTGTGTTTAATGATAATATTGATGGTAATCCAATTGTTAATATTAATGGTACTGTAGATGATGTATCAGGTTGGTTGGGTACAGATCAAGTAGCTAAAGTAATGGCTATTGTAAGTTCAGCTAAAACCTCTGAGGAAATTACATTGAAGTGTAAAGCACTAAACCTTTAAAACAAAAGAGAAATGAACACACCACTGCAAGAATTACTAAGACTTGAATCAGACCTAACAGATATGTTTGATTCAGACCAAAGAGTGGCAATAGTTTTACTTGAGTATATTAGAGCAAATAAAAATGAGATGCTTTATATAGAGAAGGAACAAATGATTGATTTTGCATACAAGTGCAGAAACTTAATGGCAGCAGATGAGTTCGCTATTACTAAATGGTATGACAAAACCTTTAAAACAAATGAAAATAGAAGGAATACTTAGGGAGGTACTAGATTTAGAATCCGGTACATCAGACAAAGGAGATTGGCAGAAGCAAGGCTTCGTTATTGAAACAATTGAAAGATATCCGAAGATGTTATACATTACAGCATTTGGAAAGACACTTGAACACCTAAACAACTGCAAGGTAGATGGTGGAATCTCTATAGATGTAAATATAGAGAGCCGTAAGCCTAACGACAAATGGTTTACTAACATAACAGCTTGGAGGATAGTTGGAGAAGATAAAGAAGCAGATCAAGTTAAATTTGATGAAGTAGAAGCAGACGGCTTGCCGTTCTAAATACAAAGACAATTAATATATGGAAGCTATTTTAAAATTTAATCTACCAGAAGACCAATCTGACTTTGATTTAGCAGTCAATGGTGCTAAAGCACAAGTAGCCCTTTGGGAAATGGACCAATGGTTAAGAGCACAATATAAGTACATGCCTGATGAGGAATATAGTGAGGACAAGTATGAGACATTTGAGAAGTGTAGAGATAAGCTTCGTGAGATTATGTTTGAGAATGGATTAAAATTTGACTAACACCAAAGAGAAATGAAAATAACCTTTATTTCAGATACACATGGTAAACATGCTGAGTTAACGGATAAGTTACCTGGTGGAGATATTTTAATCCACTCAGGTGACTTTATGCGTGGTGGTTATGAAGAAGGGGAAGCAATTGATTTCTTTGATTGGATAGAGCATGATGTTACGGGGTATGAGCATAAAATTATCATAGCTGGTAATCATGATAGATTATTTGAAAATGAACCTGAGCGAGCAATTAAATTAATGGATGCATATTGTCCTAGTGTTCGCTATCTTCAAGATTCAAGTGTTAAAATTAATGGGGTTAAATTTTATGGCTCACCTCATACACCTGCTTTTAATAATTGGGCATTTAATGTTGAGAGAAATAGTGATGCAATTGAAGAGATTTGGAATAAAATCCCAGATGACACGGATGTTCTTATTACACATGGTCCTCCTCTTGGTATGTTAGATTATACTCCTTATGGTGGTAATGTTGGTTGTGAAAGATTAATTTATAAAGTACTAGAATTACAACCTTTAATTCATGTATTTGGGCATGTTCATAGCAGCTATGGTCACAAATACAATGAAACAACTGACTTTATTAATGCATCAAATTTAAATGAGGCTTATAAATTAGTTAATGATCCTATTAATGTTGTTTTGGATGAGGTATTTAAAAAAACTGAGATATTATATTAAAGTATTTGGAGAAGCAAGGAAGCTTTCGTATATTTACGACGTAAATAATGATAAAATAAGAGTTATGATAAGAAGTAAAAAACCACAATCAGAGATTGTAATTGACCTAACAGGTCCTGACGGAAATGCATTTGCTCTTCTAGCATATGCTAAGAGATATGCACAACAATTAGATTTAGATTTTAATCAAATTAAAGATGAAATGACATCTGGTGATTACGAAAATCTAGTTCAAGTATTTGATAATTATTTTGGTGAATTTATAATATTAGAAAGATAAATATGACTGAATTAAAAGAATTTATTGAGAAAATGAGAGCTACAAGTAGTAGTTTAGATAAAGTAGAAATACTTAAAGAACAATCAGAATTCATACAAAAAGTACTTGAGTACACTTACAACCCCTACAAACAATATTACGTTACAAGTAAAACGTGTAAGAAAAATTCGGGGTTGATGAAGTATAATACTTATCAAACCATATTTGAGTTGTTAGATGACTTAAGTAGTAGAAATAAGACAGGTCATGATGCGATTGCTGCTGTAAATGGTTTTATTATGGCTAATGCTAATCAAGAGTATAAGGAGATTATTTATAATATCATTGATAAAGATCTTAAAACTAGAACAGGTGCTAAGGTAATTAATAAAGCATTTAAAAATTTAATTCCTGAATTTAATGTAGCACTAGCTCAAACATATGAACCTAAATTAGCTTCGTTTGGTGAAGATACAGATGAAGTATGGTATGCTAGTAGAAAATTAGATGGTGTACGTTGTTTAGCAGTTGTAGATGAAAAAGGTGAGTGTACTTTATATAGTAGAATGGGTAAAGAATTTACTACATTAAATAAAGTAAAAGAAGCAATTGAGGCAACCAATATAATCAATACTGTGTTTGATGGTGAAATTTGTTTAATAGATAAAGATGGTAATGAAGATTTCCAAGGTGTAATGAAGCAACTTAGACGTAAAGACCATCAAATTGAAAATCCTGTATTTATGATATTTGATATGATTCATAAACCTGATTTTGATAAAAATAAATCAACAGAAATACTGTCAGATAGATTACATAAGTTAAGAACATTTATAGATTATGATATGTCTGAACATGCTAATAATTTCCATTTAGGAACTACATTACGTTATTTAGACCAATCCCCAATAACAGATGGTAGACATTTTGATATGTGGAATCAAATGGCAAGTGATAATAATTGGGAAGGGTTTATGTTACGTAAAGATACATTTTATGAAGGTAAACGTAGTAAAAATTTACTTAAAGTAAAGTCATTTCATGATGCTGAGTATGAAGTATTAGGTTGGGATATTGACACACATGAGGTAGTTAGAGATGGTAAGTCAGAGTCAATGACTATGCTATCGCAGGTATGGATTGATCATAAAGGTTACATTGTAAAAGTTGGAAGTGGTTTTTCTCAAGAACAACGTTTGAAATATATGGATGGATCTATTCTTGGAAAGACTATTACTGTTCAATATTTTGAAGAAACTAAAAATGATAAAGGTGGTATTTCTTTAAGATTTCCTACCGTAAAACACATATATGATGGTGAAAGAAATATGTAAATTTTGTGTTTTAATCGCATTTTTAGGCGTAAGTCTAATATCAAAAGCACAAACCATTAATTACGTTGAGGAAAAATATCAAGCCGATGTAAACGTATACCTTGTAAATTGGAAATATCAAGCTGATGCTGTAGTTTACATAACTCCTTATAGAAGTTATAGCAGAGAAGAAGGTGTTTGGTGGGTTTCTAAAGGACACTATCAAAAAGGTGTTAAAGTAAGGATAGTAAAATATAAACATCAAGCTGATGTTTTGGTTTATTTGACTGAATGGAGATATCAAGTTAGAGTAAATGAATGTTATAAACGTTATTTTAGATGATAGATTTTAGTAAATTTAATTTTGGTCCTATAAAGATTGATTTAATGGAAACTCTTAAAAATGAGTTTACTAATCAAAAACCATATGAAAAATTATACCAAGTAAAGGAGAATGACATAGTAGTTGATTGTGGAGCTTCAAATGGTATATTTACTTGTTCAATTTTAGATAAAAAACCTAAGCATGTATTTTGTTTAGAGCCATCTAAGGTATTGTTTCCTTATTTAGTTAAAAACACTGTAGGTTATCCTGTAACTCAAATTAATAAAGCTATTACTAATGGAAATGGAATTACAGATGTGAATTGGGGAAATGTGTATGCTGATGAGGGTAGTTATGAAACAATTCAGTGGAAAACATTCATTGATAGATTTGGTATTGATAAGATTGATTTTCTAAAGTTAGATTGTGAGGGTGGTGAGTATGATATTTTTACTGATAATAATATAGATTATTTAATAAATAATGTTGAGCACATTGTAGGTGAGTTTCATTTAGGTGATGCTATGTTAAAAGAAAAATTCAAACATTTTAGAGATAATTACATTGATAAATTTGATTATAATGTTTACTCTGTTGATGGGGTGGATGTTAAGTGGGATTTAATAAATGGAATGGTTGATAGCACAAATACCCATTTTATAAACAGATATAAAGAAGTAATAATACATTTAACAACTAAATAAAATGCCTAAATTCAAAGATCTAGATAAAAACATGCTAAGCATGATGACTATAACTGAAAGGTTTAATTATATGAATCAATTGAAAAAAATGATGGTGATGGGTAAAGACCCTAATGAAAAAGAACCTAACCAAACAGATTGGGTAGATAGGGATGATGATGGGGGGTATGATTATTCCAGCGACGGTGAGCGGAACGGTCGAGAAGAGTATAACGATGATGAATTTGATTATTAACAATTAAAATTAACTGGATATGGATAATGAGATAATAATTGCTTTAATAGGTGTTCCTGCAATATTCCTATTTGCATTTGGGTGGACGTGGTTAGAGGAGCGTTCACGAGCGCGTTCTAAGCGTAAGTATGACCAACAAATGGCTAAATATGACACGTGGTTGAAGGATCCGAATAATATGTAACAAACCGTGGGGTGGGAGTATAAACTAGAGGTGAGGCCGTATTAACCCCTTTTCCCCGCGCCTCCAACCCTTACGTACGTAAACGAGTATATACTTGTGAACACGCTGTTCGCAAATACTTTCATCTAGAATCGCGATAAATGACGAGATATTCGCGGGGATATGTGGTTCCCCGAGGAATTGTTCGTATATTTACCATGTAAATGGGGTTAGAACCCAAGCAAATAATAAAGGTTATGATGTTAAGTAAGGAAATGATTAGGGATTTGGTTGGTTACGAGGGTAAACAATTTAGTGATAATTTTAGTAACACGGGTAGTAGCTTGTGTTTGAAAGTTGAT
>Ga0070751_1001083_pt1 | contig 16350 bp, 33 predicted proteins | sample VirMetDEL_Aug_28_FD_78514 | JGI IMG/M metagenome (GOLD analysis project Ga0070751, IMG submission 78514) | Aqueous microbial communities from the Delaware River and Bay under freshwater to marine salinity gradient to study organic matter... | ecosystem: Environmental > Aquatic > Marine > Coastal...
GATTCGCAAAAAGATGAGAAATAAAACCATTGTCAATTTCTAGTCCGTCCTTTAATTCATAGGTTGTTGTTAATCCATGTCCTTCTTGAACTGTAATAACCCCATCCCTACCTACATGGCGGAATACTTGAGCGATTAAACTACCCAATGCTTCATCGTTATTTGATGAAATTTTTGCTACACTTTCAATAGACTCATCATCTACTTCTATTGCTAACTTATCTAATTGTTCAATCATAGCATCTCTAAGAGTATCTATTTCCTGTCGAAATTGATGAAAGTTAGCAATATTTAATTTAGCAATATTATGACACATGGCTCTTGCTAAGATGCAAGCCGTTGTTGTTCCATCACCTGCTTTGCTTTGTGCTTTATTCGTTAGATTTTGCACCAATTGTATTCCCATTTGAACATAAGGGTCAGTATGAGAAATATGTTTAGCAATTGTTACTCCATCATTTATAACAATTGGGGGATTGCCTTGTAAAATTGCAGTTTTTGATTGTGGCCCTAAAGTAATAGAAACAGAATCAGCAACTAAATCAATACCTTGAAGGAGTTTTTGTTTTACTTCATCATTAAAGATAATCATGCTTCTTCCTCCATAAGTCCATAGATTTTATCATACTCAACAAAAAGATAGTCAAGATGAAATCTACCACTTTGAGAATCAAAGCAAACCTTTTTTCCTATAATAGATTCATCAACGGCACAATCAAGAACAAGCCCTACATTTTCGGAACTACTGATAATGCCTCCTAAACTCTCATTTTCTACCTTTTGCATAACAACCCATTGGCCTACGGCTTTCATGTAATTCTTATTAATAAAGACCCATTTAAACTACCCTGTGGATAAGGAAAGCATCATGGTTTTCTATAAGAAATTCTTGAATTTCACGGATTGCTTTTTTCAAGGTATCAAGATTAGCCATATCTTCTTCAAGATTATTTAATCCTGCTACTATATATTCCATTTCTTCTTTAATATCTAAAATTTGTTCTAAGTTTGGGTTTTGTTCTTGCTCTTCTATCTTCTTCATAATTTTCACCATATTTTATTCTCATAAATGCTTCATAGCATTCGTTTTTATTGCATACCTGTTCAAGTATGTTTTGGGTATTATCCCCACAAAGCATACATTCTTTCACTTCTATCAAGTGAGCATTACAATATAATTTATCGGGATGAGCCCAATTATTACAGTCTTCGTCTTTACATCGAATATGTCTAATAATAGTAGAACAGTATTCTTTATAGTTTTCATCTTCATCACTACAACCACAATCTAAACATTTCAGTAATAGGTTTCCATCTAAACCTATTCCTGTATTTGTTATGTTTTCATGGTAAGCAGTTAGTTTCATTGATGGATGAATATATTCACCCTTAAGTGCTAATGTTACATTTATTGTTCTTAGTAGATTTTTTTCCATGTAGTCTTCTTTAAAATTAAATTTCATATTTTATCCTCCATCATTCTATGTGTTCCGCAAGTGTGTTTGCCTAACCTTTTCCATAATTTACATTGAGTATTTTTTGTTGTTTTTGCCTTGCATCGAAATTCTTCGGGAGGCAAAGATAGGCGGCAATCGTAACAAGTGGGTTTAAACCCATTTCTAACTACATTGGAAGGCTTAACATCATATCTTTTTTCACAAAAAATACATAATTGTGTAGGAATAATTACACCCCCGTTGAATGTTTCTTATTACAGACAAAACAATAAACATCTAATCTAGCATAATTTTTACAATCTTCTGTAACACATTCTGTTGGTATATCTCCACACATCATTCTTCCTCCGAAGAAAAAATAGACCTTTCCAAAGAAGTTTGATATTGTTTTGTAAATTTAGGGTTTAAACCTAAAGAGAAATGATGTAACACATTAGGTTCTTCTTGATTCCATTTACCAAATTCGTTATCTCCTAAAACGATAGCATTCTGCATAACGGGTTTCCATGTATTGATTGTTTTCCAATCAACACCGCTAAAATAGGCAATACCAAATGGATGAGTATGAATCCAACACTTGATAGGAATTCTCATCCCTTTGGGAATTGTAGAAAACCAAACCAATGCCGAAGAACCCGTAGAAATGAATAGTTTATCATTTGCATCAACCACTACTTGAACTTCAAGCGAAGGTAAAATTTGAACAGAAGAATACCAAATTGCTTCTAAGAACTTTTTATCTTCCCAATTTCCCTCCCAATTGTTTTCGATGTGGAGGGAAACCAATTCGTCAAGTTTTCTTCTTTCTTCTTCTTCTAAATAGTCATAATTATCTGTATTATTATAATTTATTTCGCTCATGCTATCATATCCTGTTCTAACATCATTTTAAATTCCCACGCATGAAACATTTCGTGAGCCCCTAAAAAAGCCCCTGCTTTAATAATAGGAGCAATACATTCTGCCGAACATATTGAACAGAATACCTTTACTATTCTTTCTCCTTTAGAAAATTCAAAATCAATAATTTCTCCCAATTCGTCTTCTGTAAAATTCATACATTCACCATCTTAAAATCACTAACTTCTTCACCGTTAAACCATCTTTGAATCCATTCAGCACCCATTCCTGCAATAGTAACTTGCATAAAATGAACACCTACATTTGAGCCATCCCATTCATCGCCTTGACAAGAGAATGACCTAGTATTATCACCTACTAAGAGAGTATCATAAGTTTCGGGATTTGCTAAAAAAGATACAAAGGCCGCATTTCTACCTTGAGCCCTTAAGTCTAACCATTTAACATTTGAATTGTAGAGGGTTTTTCTAAGACCTAAATTATCTACACAAGATATAACCAAATCATATCCTTGCATTTGTTTTTCGGTTAGGATAGGATATTGAGAACCACCGATGATACTACGGTATCTATTACCCATAACCGATGCTTTATTTTCTCCAATATCTTCTTCTGTAAAATTTTGATATGGTAGATTCTTTCTTTCTACATTATCGGGGTCTGCAACCGTAATAGAATACAAACCGACTTTATCTAAAAGAGGAATTAGAAAACTCCCAATTCCCCCTGCACCAATAACTAATACTTTTCTCATTCTTCCTCCTCCATTTTCTTTTTCCATTCTTCATGGACTCTTCCTAAACTATAAGCAGTTTGTATAATCTGTCCGATAAGTTTTGATAACAGTTCTTGTGTTTCGGGTAAATACCCCATCACATACATTCTTGTAGCCGTTACAAAATTATTACAACTTCTACAAACCCTATCTTCAAAATTAGGGAGAAGAGGTTGTGGGTTATTTCCTTCGTGTTCTTCCATTTGTTTATTACATAATTTACATTCAATCATATTCATTCACTTCCGTTTCTATCAAATTAAATCCTTCTATCGAAGCCATTCCATATACTACATCTAAGCCAAGATTATATTTAGCGTTCAGCATAGAGGCAATACTCATTACAGTTTCAGCCCAATCATTAGGCATATCATATGGAATACCTTGTTCATTTCTTAATTGAATTAGTAAGGTAGGAAATTTTAATTCTCCCATCTAATACCCCTTTCCTCTTCGACCTGCATGAACCAAATCCTGTTCTTTGATTTCCCAAACTTTACCTTTATCAATTAAAGGTTGTAATTCTCCCAACCAAAAAGAACCCCATTCATCTTCAAATCCTTGAACATATCCAAAATACAAAGGATAGCCCTCATAATTTTCTTCTTCTATTTCAGTAGCAAACCAATACCAACCGCTAAACGATTCATACCCTTTGATTACTTCGTGTTCTCCTACATACAATTTTCCATTTTTATTATTCAACATATTTATTCCCCAAAATTTTTCTTTTTCTTTCTTCATATTCTTCCAAAGAACCATCTAAAGCAACATTATAAGGTGTTTTATTTATAATTCTTCTATATTGGTTTCTTGTGCAATTATATTCTTTTTGGTATCTTTTTTTCATAATTATATCTCCTGTTACATTCTTCACAAATAGGTAACTTGCTCATGTATTCGTCTGTGTTGTATTTAGTAGGTATTTCTCTACTTTTAATTCCACAAATATACCAATTATTATGTGTTCCTATGTGAATAACTTTGGGCTTTTCTAAGCCGTCTTGTCTTTGTTTTTCTTCCTTTGTCATTTGTAATTCGGGGCAATTTCTTTTGTCGTGTCCTTCATTACCACATTGTCTGCATATTCTTACAGAAGCCAATTAAGACCCCTCCCCTCTACACTATCCTCATTAAGAATAGATAGGATTCTTTTCTCTTCTCTAAGAATAGTTGTTCCGCAAAAATTAGTTTTACTTGATATTTCTTGTCTTGAAAGAGGAAAGTTAGTAGATTTTGCTACCAATCTTATTAGTGCGGCATGAGTTGTTGGTCTAATATTCTCATCTAAAGCGTTTAATTTTCTTTCTAAGAAATCTGCCGATACGCTACAATCTCTATGGAAATCTTTATCCATATCAAAAGTGTATTTTTCTACATAAGAATGTAGGGGTATAGGAGAAAACACATCGGGCTTTCCTAAAGCCTGTGCTATTTTTTTAGAGAGTTTAAATACCACTTTACTGTTTGAATTGTATTCTTTACACAATTCTTTTAGAGAAAAGGGAAGTTTATCTTCTCTTAAGATGAAATATACGAGAGCAGTTGCTCTATCTTCATACGAAATCGTTTTGAAAATCCCTCTTCTGTAACAAATAAGATAGATATTTTCTAACCTCTCTCTTTTTTGATACGATTTTGTTGTGCTTGTTAATAGCATTGTAGCAAGACTTATTCCCCTGTTTAGATTTTTTTCTGTGCTATCGTATCTATATGTAGAAGCACTACCTATTCTGTTATTGTCTTTATTTCTTACAATTTCACCATTCTCAAAAACCGAAACTGATTCTTCAAAGAGTTCCTTGACAATCACAAAACCGCAATCTTCACAAACTAACTCTCCCATTACATCACTAAAAATAGAGTTGGTAGAATTACATTCTAAACAAGACATTATTCTTCCCCTCCTACATCATCAAAGTGTTCTAAAGACATAAGACCAATTATATCATTAGGTTGGAATCGCAAATCTTTATAATTTAATTTCAAAAAATTTACCCCCTTTTCGTTTATTCTATATTTATTATTTTGAATATGTGTCATTGTATTTATTCTACTCAATGAAATATTATCATTAGTAAAAGTCAAAACTCTAGTTACGAGTTGGTCGCCCGTTGAAGAGTTAGTATCTAAATTTTCAACACAATGTCTTGTGCAACCAAATCTTACGGGTAAATCTTCATCATCTTTGATACTGAATAATGAATAAGATTGAACAATTTGTCTATCTTCATTCACATAACTTTGTATTAAAGAAGCACAAGTTAAGATATAATCTGTCAATTTTCCTTTGACTAAAAATACTAAATTCGTTTGTAAATCTAATTGTTCTATGGGATTAAGACAAATAAAATTATCCATTTTGAGTTTTTCTTTCACTAATTCTTTTGCTCTCATTGAAACTAACTTTTCACTTCTATTTTGTTCTAGAAACGCCATCATCACCTTCAAATCCGATTCACGACATTCCTTTTTTAGAAGTGTAGTGTAAAGTTTAATAGGAGTATAATTTCGCCACTTACCCACATTTCGCCCATGCAAAAAATGAGAAAGAAAGGCATTCATTTCTTTAAAGGAAAGTTCTCCCCAAATACCATCACTAATTTCAAGGGCTAGCATTTCTTCCCCTATTAATTGACAATTAAGCCTTACTTGTTTTTTTGTGTAGCCCTCATAGTAATGAAAGGGAACCTTGTTTTCCAAAACATATCTTATATCTTCGGATAACGAAGAAAGATTCCAAAACATATCGCTAATTTGTCTTCTTGTTCTTTCTGCTTCTGTATCATAAATAAACATTCTAGCCAATAGACAACATATTTCCGATTTGCTCATTTTCATTCCATTGATAATATCATTTTCCCAATCAATATCAATTTGAAAATCTTGCATTACAAAATCGGATAAAAGGTATCTATTACGAAATGATAAAATCTGTCCTGCTAAGTTTAGAACCGATATATCTCCTTTCGATTTAGATAAACGATTGGAAATAGGGTAATTATCAATATTTTTTGTAAAATATGGTTTTTCATCGAGTTTTGATTCTTTTTGGTTATAATATTTTTTCTTTCTTACTTCAAACATTTAAATCACTATATTATTACTTTTATAATTATTCGCACATTCCTCATGGAATTCTAATTTCATATCTTGTGGAGTAATTAAACTCCCTCCACAAATTCTACATTTGGTGGCTATTTTGCCCCCTCTATGATAATCTACATATTCGGGATTCTCTTCACGCAAAATTCACACCTTCCGTTACAATTGCCTAAATGATATTTTAAAAAAGAATCGGTTTCTTCTATTTCTCTTTCAAGAAAAACAGAAAGTCCTTTTTCTTTTACTTCGTTTAGGTCTTTAATTTCTTTAATAAGAAATTGGTTCTTTTGAAAAATATCGGTATTTAGCCGTTTTAATCTTTCAACATTTAGCCCCCCTATCGAATATTTGAATTTCAAAAAGAGGCACACATCAATAAAATGTTGATGGTTTCGATAGGAGGGCATTACAAACACTTGAGGGAAGAGGCTAAATCAAAACGATTTAGTAAAATCCTCCAACGATTGCGGGAACTAAATCTACCGATTCAGCATCATCCCAATTAACTGTTTGCACTTCTGCTCTTGACACCAATTCTCCATTTACGAAAACCCAATGTGTAGGGTGGGTATCAATTTGTTCAATTACTTCTTCTCTTGATAATTCAAGAGTTGTATGTCCTGTTGCGTTCAAAATTCTAACTGTTACCATTATTTTTCACCTTCAATCTTCCTATGTTGCATGACTATTTAAGCCACTCCCTCATTTATTTTTTGTCCTATCAAAAACGAAGCCTCTAATTTCGTTTTTGCTTCTATTCCTAATGACTCCATGTAAGATATTTGTTTATCAGTCGGAGGACTGAAAATATCATGTAAAGCCTTCAATTGATTTTCTGTTAGGGTTTTACCTGTAATCACTTGGGTTTCAATACTGCTTATGAAATTATTAGTGTAAGTTTGATTAACAACTCTAAGACCGTTTCTCTTTTCTCTATAATCAGCAATACCGTAATACTCCATGATTCCATCAATAACTTCTGTTCTTGACTTTTCTACTCTTAGTGTTCTAAGATGCCGAACTGCTTCAAGTTTGGCTTGGTAGTCGGCATCTTCCATCAAAACAGTTTGCCTATGCTCTTCTATGAAAGCGTAGAAATCATCTAAATCTTCTAGAAGTTGTTTATTAGGATAGCCTCTACCATCCCTTTGATTTCTTTTGTTATCGGGGTGATTCCACCGCCAAACAATAGAAGCCATTTTATTGTCTGTTGCTCTTTTACGAAGAACTGTTCTATCCCTTGTTTGTTGAATATCGGGGTCATAATAAGTTCCCTTGTAATTCACATTGATTCTCAAATCAAGTTCTCTAATTTCTTCAAACTTACGAGTAAATTCTTCTCCGTTTCTTTCCCACCATGATTCACATTTCATGCTTTCGATTCTTTCATCAATCCATGCTTGAATCATTTCGTCAGTAATTTCTTCCTCTCTTAATCCCGTTCTTTCTTTGATTTCTCTTAGAATAAGATACGAGTTAATGTGGTCGCTACCGACACATTCTCTTTTACCATTTTCAGTATTAAGAATTTCAAAGTGATAGAATATTTTGTGGCCACACAAACAGTAGCCTTGATGCGACAAAGCCCATCTAGGAACATCATTTTGAGTTTCATTACCCCACCAAATATTACCCGTAGCAATCCATTCATGTTTTGCTTCCTCGTAATTATCTGCTTCCGACCAAATGACAAGATTCTCTTTGAGTTTTCTATCCCATTGGCCATTTCCTAAACTTCTCTTAAATGTAACTTCGCTCATTCTAATTCCCCATATAATTTTTCATTTGTTCTTTGTTCTCGCAAGAAACCATCTAACACTTCATCTAATTTTTCTTGAAGTGGAAGCAGGATTCCTGCTATTGTTCTTCTGTATAGTGAAAGCCATATTCTATAATATGTATTTATCACTAATTTCGGTTTATCGTTTTCATCCATTGATATTACCAACGGAGGAAGTTCTTTATCATCTACTAATCTAAATTCAATTTCCATTTATATTTCTCCTTTTCCAATATGTAATAAAACCTCTTTGACCCGAAGTTGTCCATTTCTCCTCTACTCTCGTTTTCTCAAATTGAGGTTTTCCTGCGAGTAGATTAGAAACAACTTCAATCGAAGGAGGTCTTTTTTTCGTTCTTCTTAATTCTTCTACTATTTCAGTCGTAGATAGTTCTTTATCTTGAAGAACATTTTCTATCCACTTTACTTGATAATTACCCATTATATGTTTCCCCGTAGTGCTTTTTCATAATCTTTGTTGCTCGCCAATTTTGAGGGAACCAATCGGGTCTTCGATTCTTTTTCCAAAAAGCAAATTCCCATTTACCTTCAAGATAATAATTACGGTAGCAATCAATGACATAATCCCAATCAGTAAAATTAGGATTATCTATAAAATACTGTTCTTTATCTAATCTATATTCATCAGCCATAGCAATATCAATTGGGGTCAATTCATTATGGTCATAATCAAGATAAATTAGGCTTTGAGAAATCCTCTTTTGAGAACCATGTTCTTTACCATAACGATAAGTGTATTCTTTACAAAGAGCAATAGCATGATGATAAAGCCACATATAATTCGCTTTATTTTTTCTCGCCCAAATTGTCGAAGGGTGATTTAACATAGCAGGTTTCATAAAATGCTGATGATGAGGTTCTTTGTGAAATTCTTTTAATTCTCTTAGTGTCGGTTCTCTACGATGTGCTGATACAAACAAAAAATATAATGAGTTTGTATGCAACATTTGACAACTTTCAGTCGGCATTTTGACTATGTGTTTGTCTAGTAATTGTTGTGCTGATTTTATTGGGTTACTCGATACTGCAAATATGTTCATTTTTACTTCTCCTTTTTGATTCTTGAAAGGCATGATAAGGACGATAGCCCGAAGCCATCAATCGCTTAAAGATTTCAGCCCTTCTCTTTTCTACCTCTACATCAGTTTCTAAAAACTCTTTATTGTAATAGGCACTATTTCTAATTTCTTTCATTTTCATCTAATCCCAACCAATCGGCTATGTCTTTTTCTAGTTCTATCATTCGGTTGCTGATAGTTACAATTTGTGATTGTATTTTTACAAAAAAAGTATCTTGTTGAATCTTATTTTGTTTTTCTAACTTAGGAAACAACTCTTCTAATTTACCATTTAAAAAATTAGATAGCACATTATCTATTTGTATCTTAGTCATCATTTCTATATTTGAATTGAGATTTTCAACCTTCTCTTCAAGAGATTTCATTCTATTCTCTAAAGAAAGAATATCATTCTCAAATTTGCTAGTTGAGGTTTTTACCCTTTTTGTGTTTTTCTTAATATTTTCACATTGAGGACAATAATTTATATATTCAGCACCTTTGCTTGACCATGTATTAAACGGATTATTACATCTTTTACAATTTTTTGTTATCATAATTTTCACTCCATTCTTTAACTCCAAAGAAACAGGGAAAAGGGAGGGTGGAAAGAACTTAAACACCTGCTAAATAGATGTGGAGATTTTCCCTTTTTATTCGCAAACCCTAAAATGATTATTTTTTGTAACAATGAATACAAATGTTCCTCAATGGATGAAGAACCCTATAATTCCTATTACATCTTTTACAAACTCTCATGTTAATTCGATGGGCGAGGGCCACAGAAATAAAGATTTTTCTTGGCTCTAGTAATCGCTACATAACATATATTGAGTTCTTCTTGAAAATTTGATGCTTTTGGATGAGGCATTCTATCAGTTGCTAAAATATAGACATTATCGGCTTCAAGACCTTTTGCCTTATGAACTGTTGAAAGCATAATATCTCCTTTACCATCACTAGAAAAGACCTTTTCGATTTCAGCAATAATTCCGCCAACGGTTGTAGCCTTATCACAAAAGATACGAATACAATCTACTTTATCTTCAAGAGCATTTGCTTGATTGTGTTTTTCTTTACTTAGCAACTTTTGGTAATTGTAAGTAAATTCAGCCTCAAGAAGTTCAATAAATTCGGTTGCTCCCATTTCATTGTTCTTCTTTGAAACCTTCTTGACATAATTCACTAAGCCCGTTGTCATATCACGACCTAGAACATAGGCTGATTTGCCCCTTGAAATTAAATCGTAAAAAGCAGTAACCAAAGGAGCATTGTAGCGACATAGAACAATGTCGGACTTACTCGGATTAAGAGGAGCAAATTCGATAACTGAACCTTCGATTGCATCTTCTTTACAATTAAAATTTTCAACATATCGGTTTGCTTCCGCAACTACTGATTTAGGACAACGCCATGTTAATGTAAGTGGTAATTCACTAACTTCACGGCTCGTATGTTTTAGCATCTCTTTGAATAAATCCATGCTTGAACTATCTGCTCCCCTAAAACCATAAATTGCTTGATTAGGGTCGCCTACAATTACACATCTACCGTTTGGCTCAATGCTTCTAAGAATAAGTTGCCGTTGAGCCTCATTGAAATCTTGGGCTTCATCTACAAACATAACATCATATTTCTTAAGAGGCAAGTTATTGACTACGGGAATCCAAATCATATCATCGAAATCAATCGTGTGCATCTTTTTGCTAATTGTCATAATTGCGGGTAGATTATCTAACGCAATTGCTTCTTCTCTATCGGAAGCAAATTCGATATGGTATTCATCAATGAGGTTAAGAATTGCCTTACGGTCTTTAGCATCAGTTAGAGAACCCTTCATCAATCCGATGAGTTTAACCAAAGGAACCGCAAAGTAATCCTTGCCGAGAACATCTTCTATGATTTTGTAGGTTTTGCTCTTATCCATTTTGACGCTACCTTGAGCCTCACGAATTGCCGCATAACCTAGAGAATGAAATGTTGCCGCATAAACATCTTCGGGAAGTCTATTTCCTAATTCAGTTGCTATGCTTTTGTTAAAACACAAAAAAGCCTTATCACCTTCTACTAAGGAAGCACCATGAACAATGGTGAAAGTTTTACCAACACCTGCTCCTGCATATATCATTACATGGTTTTGCCCTTCTGCTAATTCCGACCATATTTTTTCTTGTTCAATTGTTCCGTTCATTTTTATTTCTCCACATTTTTATTGAGGGGGGGGGGAGGCGGGTCGCCCACCCCATTTGACCCAACACCCCTCTTTTCTTTATATACTAGTGCGGAAGTGCATAAGAATAAAACAACCCTACTTTTGCTTAAGTTAAGCACTATTTCACTAAATAATTCTTAAAATAAATAATCTCTTACAGAAAATAAATTTTGCCTCGAAAGTTTATTATCATCATTATTCTCATTTATTCTCATCAGTAAAAAGGCTACTGCTCAACAATTCTCATTTTTCTCATTATTATCCCCCCCTCTCTCTATCTGTATATCCATAGATATTCCTTCCTCTCTCTCTTCTTCTAGATATATATGATAATAATGATAATATGATAATAATATATTAAAAACATTATTTTTTAATCAAAAAAGCCATTTTTCTTTCTCATTTCGATGAGAAAAATGTGAGAATCTTGACCAACTATACCTATATGATATAAATATAAAACCAATTGAAGTTAATACAAACAAAAATAACTTATTTGGTGAGTTAATAATATAATACCTTTGAAGAGGATAGAATAGGTTTTATTTAAGCCACACTTGTTCTTTACAACCATATGGTGTGGAGAACTTTGGGTGTAACGCCTTAAAAAATGACATATTGTTAAGTTGTCTGTAAGGCATCATAACTTAGGAGGTTTGGTTATGGCTAAAAAACAAGAAGAAAAACAAGAAGAAAAACAAGAAGAAACACAAGAAGATAGTGTATTAGACGACTTTAGAGAAGTCGCTAATAACATGGAAATGAGCGACGCTAAAATGTGGGCGACCTTTTTACTTGAGGACTATGACAATGTTTCAACCATAGGGCAAAAGGCGAGAATCCTTTCAAACATTAGGGCGGGGCTTTTGTCAAGAGTCGAAAAGGACGAAACATATAGGCCCTTATTTGATGCTCTACCCCAAAGAACCCGTTCAAAAGACAAAGCGAAAGAAGAAGAATTCAATCGTAGAATGTTGGGCTTTTTGGCTATTGCTCAAAATAACATGGAGTTAATTTCCATGCTAAACCAAAAGGCAAGCGAAAAGAACGGCATCAAAGCAGGAACACCCCACACGGCTCAATCGTGGGCTAATTCTATGGCTGAAAAATCAATGCGTGATACTCCATATCAAAAGGAGGCTTCACAGTAGGTTAGATGCCTTACAGACACCTCAAACGAGGGCTTCGGCCCTCCCTTGAGGTCTTTATTCCCCAAAGTTAATACAACCATATGGTAATACACTTTGGGTAGAACCCTATAACAAAAAAATACTATTTTGGTTATGCCGATTATATACGAGCGAACTTTTATAATAGAATATAACGACTGTAAGATAACTGATGAACAAAAGAATGTTTTGGCTGAAAAACTTCAAGCCAATGATGTTATTGCTCATTCATGGTTTAACGATAATTTCAAGAATATTACTTATGGCGAATATGAACAAACAGAAACTACAACATCATACCAAATTGTTGATGAAGATAATAATGTCATTTATGAAAATGAATATAAGTTCCAAACTACTGATGTGTTTGACCAAATAGGTAAATTTATTGGTGGCTTATCCCGTCAAGAACAAACTACTGAAACCACATCAAAAAAATGGAAAGCAATTGATGGTTCAAGATTGTATTTTGATGAGGGGCTTATTGAAGCATATTATTCTAGTTGGGCTACTCACAATTATTATTACAAGGATGAAGGAGTCATTATGACAGTTATTTTTAGTGGCTCACATTATTCTAATATTACACTTGAATTCACAATTACTTGGGAAGCCGATAGAGTTCAAAGGCCGCAAATTATTGAAGACAAATTAGTTAAATTACCATTAAATGATATGGGCGTTATGCAAAATCTGTTTGAAACTTCTTTGAATGATATGGGCTATGATACAGAAGATGCAATTGTGCATTGTTATTTTGAAACAAAAACAGAAACAAAAAGCGAATGTTCTCCCGACATTGTAAAGATGGTTCGAGATGCACGAAATAAAGAGGAAGAAGAATGACTCTTGAAGATATTTTAGAACATTGTGGATTTAAGACCGCATTTGAATTTATTTATCATCATTTTACTCAAGATGAATGGTTAGACTTGCTTGAATATTATGTCAATAATGATTATTCCGACGAACTTTATCATTTGATTGAAGAAGTTGCAGAAGAACAATACGAGTTTGTTGATTATGAAGCATTAAAAGATGACGAAAATAATGCTAAATATGATGAACATAGGGATAGGAGGAATGAATAATGTGTTCCCATGAAGATTATGATATGATTGATGAAGAATATGATGTAAATGAGAATCAAGAATTGATTACCTTTCTTATTTTTTCTTGTTTAGATTGTGGAATTAGAGGCCATAAAAAATACATCTTACCCAATGAAATTACATGGGATGATGAAGAATAATAAATTTGGAGGAAATTAAAATGAGAAAAATAACCATAGAAGCAATATCAAGTTTAATTGGTCATAGACCATTTAAGAAAAGCAATACAGAAGTGAGAATAGAACCTAATGGAGATGCAGAATTATTTTTACATAATAATCATATAGCCACTTATACGGCTGATGATAGTTTATTTATTACTTCGGCAGGGTGGAATACCAACACTACAAAAGAAAGACTGAATGCTTTGCCTAATGTTCATATTTACCAACGAAATTTTGAATGGTATTTGAATAATGAATATTGGAACGGTGAATGGGTGAAGGTGTTTTAATGGATTATGTCATAACCATAACACTACATTGTATGGCCTTTAATCATCGAGGACAATTAAAAAATTGTTTAATATGTGCCTTTAACAGACAACCTATTATTACTAAAGAGGCGAATATTCTTGGAGAATCCATATAGAGATATTTGGGATTTTTTAACAGAAGAAGAACACGAATCTTAAAAAAAATAAGGTTGTTTTTTATGGGGTGGCTTATCTAAAATAGATAGGCCACCCCTTGTATGAAATGGGGTAGAGCAAAGTGCTACCATATGGTAGGAAACTTTGTAGGAATACCCTATAAGGAATATGACTCTCAAGGGGTGTAAGTCAAGGAAAACTAGTCAATGCTTGACTGAAAGAAACCCCAATAGAGCCGAAAATACGCACGAAAACAAGTAGATATGAACCGCATTCAAATTAGTGCTAGCCATGATTTGACTACAATGCTTAGTAGATATGAACGGAAGTAGGTAAGTCTTTGAAAGAAAAAATGCAGGACTTGAGGGGCAACGATTCACTAAAAGCACATGGAGAAACAATGTAGAAACCACCTAACCCATCGAATGATTGCATGATACGGGTATTAGGTTTAAGGCGAGTTGTTTCTCCATGTGTCTTGTCTTCAAGGTTTTCATCCCAAAGCATTACAACCATATGGTAGGGCTTTGTTCTACCTTAAATAATATGCTTATTAACTTAGTCTTTTGGAGGTAAAGTTATGACCGACCAAGAAAAAGAACAGGAAAAAATATGGCAAGACGCACAAACACTACGAGAGGAAATATACAAGTTAGAACAAGGGCTTGAAAAAATTCAAAATGAACAGGTAAGAAAACAAATAGAAAAGACCCTCAAAGAACTGCACAATAAAGTAATAGAAATGACTAATCGAGCAAGATGCACTTGTGATTGGGAATATGGCGAAAATGACCCCGATTGTATGGCTTGCTTGAATCAATGGCGTAATGAACGATATGGCTATGATGTTCACGATGTTGAATGCGTTTGTAATGAATGTCAGCCTATCGGCTATTCAAGATGGTGATAGGTTCTAAAAACTGATTAAATTCAGTTTTCCCTGCGGGGTTTTTTACACAAAGCATTACAACCATATGGTAGTAATTTGGACTACCTTATAAAATACTTCAATGGGGATTAAAGTTATGGAGACAATAAAAATCCAAAACTTAGTGTATGAAACAATCGAAAATAAGGAAAAGGGGTGTGTCGAGCATTACCGTGAAGGAAAATGGTGCTTTGATTACTATGAGAACGGCACTCTTTGTTCAAACTGTAAAACTGACGGACAAAGAGAATTATATGTTTGTGTATATGGCTGTTGTCATGGTTGCGAAGGTTGTTATGGTGGGTGTATGAAAGATATGGCGTTTTGTAGTTGTAGCGATTGTTTAAAGGCATTTTATGGAGAAGGAGCAGAAGCATATACCGATAATCACGGTTTAGAGCATCATGAACGATGTAATCATATAACCGAAAAAGTCCTTGACACTATCAAGTTAGAAGAGGAAGTTTATGTTCCCGAATATGATATTTATGTAATGCAGAATGTAGTTAAATGGGAAGGGTATAGATGCACTTGTGAACATGAATATGATGAGGAGGATTCAAAATAAGGCCGTGAGGCCGCCTACCTCAAAGTTAATGCAACCATATGGTAGTAAATACTTTGGATTGGAAACCTTAACAGAAAGACTCTCCTTAAGGTTGTCCGTCAAGACACATTCTTAAGGAGATGAAAAGAATGACAAAGAAAGAAACAAAAGAAGAAACCCAAACCCCTATTAGTGAAGGTGCGGAAGATAACGAGGCTCTTACAACCATAAGAGAACTCCTTACAACCGCACCCGATAACCGAGCAAAAATGTATGTCGAACTTCAACTTGAAGATTATGACAATGCGGCTAACGATAGCCAGCGAGCCAAAGTTTTGTCAAACTTACGAGCAGGTCTTAAGAACAGGGCTGAAAACGATTCCGACTACGCAATTTACAACGATGCAATCCCTCAACGCATTCGGTCAGCCGACCCAATGCGAGAAGCCCATATTCAAGCAGGACTTGAAATGGTTACTATGTTCGTTAATGCAGGACATGAAGCCATGCCTACCTTTTTGGAAACTCTCAATACAAGAGCAGTTAAGGGCGTAACAAGTCCTCACACACCTGCTTCAATGGTTGAATATTTACATGGTCAATGGATGCGAAATAATCCGTATTCAAAAGACGATGCAACAACGGAGGATGCCCTTTAGGTATAATGCCTAAGTGTCTTGACGGACACCCCCCCTACTCTCTTATGTAGGGCGGTAATTCGATGTAAAAACCA
>Ga0070751_1001090_pt1 | contig 16282 bp, 23 predicted proteins | sample VirMetDEL_Aug_28_FD_78514 | JGI IMG/M metagenome (GOLD analysis project Ga0070751, IMG submission 78514) | Aqueous microbial communities from the Delaware River and Bay under freshwater to marine salinity gradient to study organic matter... | ecosystem: Environmental > Aquatic > Marine > Coastal...
ACGCTGTGCACCTGACACACAGTATGAGTCCCGCATTGTAGCTGACCAGATCAGTGAGAAGATGGGTGAGTTATTCCCTGTGAGTTGGGCTGCTTTGATGAAAGGGGAGAAGTGATGAGTAAACCACATTACGTGTTAAGTTTAACTCATGCGCCCAACGGTGGCTTTGTAATACATGAAGATCCAGAGGATCTAAGGCACGTAAGTCCATTAGTTGCAGCATACAGTAACAAAACAGACATGCTGTTGGGTCTGTCTGACCTGATAGAAAAGAGGAGTAGAAGTGATGAATGACATCAGAAGCCTCAACAGTCTAGAAGATATTGCTTTTGCTGTTAGTCGCATCAACGAGCTAGAGGCCAAGCTGGCGAAGGCGACGTTGGCGCTGGACGAAGCTATCTATCTGCTTGACCCAGACGAGGAAGATATTGCCAAGGAAACTGGGCTGCACCGTATCGTTACCATATGCGCAGAACTGAAAGGTGAGAAGGATGAGTGAAGAACCTTTCTACATCGTGCTGAAGAATGTGAAAGAGCACGAGAACGGCGATGCTACCTACACCTTCGACATGAGTGACAAGGCACGAGATTCTATCATAGAAGAGGGCCTGACGCTGATGCTCTACTGTGGCATAGCCAAGGTAGATATCCAAGATGTGTATGACTGGATCTTAAACCAAGATAGTGATGACACTATTTGGGTAGACTTCAACGATGACGGTGCTGTTATTGCTGGAGGTAAAGGTACAGCAGAGTATGAAGGTGAGCACACTTACATTAAGAAGGTAAAGAAATGTACACCGTAGAGTTTGAACCAGATGCATGTGTCATTACATCACTGGATGAGTCAGACGCTTTTGAAGACGTTGAAGTAATCATTGCTGATGATAACACAGTCTTCATGCGTCAGTGGAACGATGCGAACAACCAGCATGAGATACTTTACATGAGCTACCAACAGCTGTTAGACTTGTTCGCTGCAATGAAGTCACCAGAAGGAGCATTCTATGCAAGAGCAACAAAAGACTACAATAGTCTGCGATAGTGAAGACCCACGTAGGAAGACAACATTTTATATTGACTACGATGATGTTGTGTCTATCCTAAGAAAGCATTTGCGAGACAAGAAGTTTGAAGATGACTTGCAAGATGCATACGAGCAGGGCTATGTAAGCACCTGGGATTACTGGTCAGAAGGAGAAGTGAGATGAGCATGGCTGGGGCTATTGAAGATAGCAAGCACGAGATTGAACGACTGCAGAAACTACTGAGTTCAACTAACCTGTCAGACAAAGAGCGTAAGTCTTTTGAGTTTGACTTGGCGTATGAACAGAAGCGTTTGCAAGACTTAGAGAATGCCGTAGCAGAACGTATTACACGCCGAGCATACGCTTAATTATACTAGAGGGAGACACACAATGATGGAGCTAGCATTAGTTCGCACCCTCATGGACAAAGACTTTTACGATAACCATAAAGGTATTCGTTGCCCTGATAAGATCTTCACTAAGGATGTACGCAAGATCAAGCAGACCTTAGACTATGCTATGGAGACATACGAGAAGAGCCTTACACCATCCGAGCTTGAGGCTTTGTTCCATGCGAACAACAGCAGCATGACTACGGCTAACAAGGAAGCGTTCAAGGATCTCTTTCGTAAGATCAATAGAGAGCAACCACTCTCTAAAGAGATCGCTGATGACGTACTGTCTAAGCTATTCCAACAGCATGTCGGTGAAGAGATTGCTAACCTAGGGTTCGAGTACGTTAACGGTACACGTGCTACACTTGAGCCACTGCGTAAGCTACTGTCTGATTATCAAGATGACTTCATGCCTAACCTCAAGGTAGACTGGGATGACATCAGCATTGAGACACTGCTTGAAGCTAACGACATTCAGTCTCAGTGGAAGTGGAACATCCCAAGCCTACGCCGCAAGGTAGAAGGTATCAGTGGCGGTCACTTGGTAGTGGTAGGTGCACGTCCTAACACAGGCAAGACAAGCTTTCATGCTAGCGTCATAGCTGCACCTGATGGCTTCGCACAGCAAGGGGCTAAGTGCGTTATCCTCTGTAATGAGGAGAGCTATGAGCGTGTAGGTGCACGTTACCTTAGCGCTGCTACCAGTATGAGTATGGATGAAGTCAAAGCTAACATGGCTGTAGCTGCAATGCGTTACGATACAGTCAAGAATAATATCTTCATCAAGGATAGCACAGGTAAAGACATGGCGTGGGTTGAGGCTATCGTTAAAGCATACGAGCCTGACATCGTAGTGTTAGACATGGGTGATAAGTTTGCATCTAAGACAAGCGACAAGTCAGATGTGTATCTTAAAGAGGCAGCTATCCATGCACGTAACATCGCCAAGCAATACAAGTGTGGTATCATCTGGATGTCACAGCTCAGTGCTGTAGCTGAAGGTAAGGTATATGTAGATCAGTCTATGCTTGAAGGCAGTAAGACAGGCAAGGCAGCAGAGGCAGACCTCATGATCCTAATCAGTAAGAACCAGATAGTAGAAGGTTCCGAAGAGCAGGACACTCAGCGACATTTGAACATCGCTAAGAATAAACTGAAGGGTGGATGGCATGGGGTTGTTCACTGTGAGTTGGACGGGGATAGAAGCCAGTACTTGGCGTGAGGAGATAGACGTGCGTACTGTATTGGACGTAGAGAACACAACGAATAAACGTGAAGGCAAGATGCTCATTGATCCTTTCGAGCCAGGCAATGAGTTAACACAAGTAGGTACGCAGAATGTAGACAACCCTGAAGAGTTATATATCTTCACGCTAAACCACAAAGAAAAGCAAGACGTTGGCGGAATACAAGCCAAGCAAGTTCAGCTCGTGCTGGACAACACAACACTTCTGATTATGCATAACGCACAGCATGACTTGATGTGGCTCTGGGAGTCAGGCTTCAAGTATGACGGTGCGATCTACGATACTATGCTTGCTGAGTATCTATTGCTACGTGGTCAGAAGGAGCCGCTGAGCCTAGACGCTTGTGCCCAGCGCAGAAACTTGGAGCACCAGAAGGATGATACTCTCAAGCGCTACTTCAAAGAAGGCTATAACACTAACGAGATTCCGCTGCATGAGCTTAGCTTTTATCTGCGGTGCGATCTCAACACAACTCGTGAGCTGTACCTTTCTACCGAGCGAGACTTCGCCCAGCCAGATTCAGAGTCCTTACTTACAGTCCGAGACATTACCTTCGAAACCTGCAAAACCCTTACAGGAATGTACATGTCAGGGATCAAGGTGGATAGAGACGCCCTTGGATTAGTACGTAAAGAGTTCCAACAAGAGAAGGCAGACATTGAGCACCGCCTATCATCACAGGTTCGTGAGCTTATGGGTGACACACCTATCAACCTGAATAGTCCTGAGCAGGTATCACAGGTAGTGTTCTCACGCCGTGTGCATAACAAGTCTGAGTGGGCTAAGCTGTTTGACTATGTAGATACAGCTGCGGAGTTTACTGCTGCAGTTAATGCAAACAGTACGGTGATTAAGAAGACCAAAGCTTTTACGTGTCCTACTTGTGAGGGGCGTGGTAGTGTATTCAAGAAGCGCAAGGATGGTACGCTATACAAACGTGCCAACAAATGTCAGGACTGCGATACACGTGGCTACCAACTGAAAGAGACTAACAAGGTAGCAGGGCTATGCTTTACTGCACCAAGTAAGAAGTGGGTTAGTGCTAATGGGTTTAGTACAAGCAAGGATAACTTGGATGTGCTTATGGCTACAGCTAAGACGAATAACATGGACAGTGCTTTATCTTTTCTTGGGGATCTTAAGCGTCTGTCTGCTATTAGTAGCTATCTATCTAGCTTCGTGGATGGCATTGACATTTATACAAAGCCTGATGGATTCCTACATGTGGGTCTCACCCAGCACATTACTGCCACCGGACGTTTCAGTGGGCGTAATCCCAACATGCAAAACATGCCTAGAGGTGGCACCTTCCCAGTGAAGAAAGTCTTTGTGTCACGCTGGGATGGTGGCTACATTATGGAGGCAGACTTTGCTCAGCTAGAGTTTCGTACTGCTGCATTCCTAGCGCAGGACAAGGTAGCTATGGCAGAGATTGAGTCAGGGTTTGACGTGCACAGTTACACAGCCCAGGTTATCACAGATGCTGGACAGCCTACGACTAGACAAGAGGCTAAGGCCCATACGTTTGCACCTCTGTTCGGAGCTACAGGTTACGGCAGGAGTAAGGCAGAGGCTGCATACTACGAGCACTTCAATGAGAAGTACCAAGGCATAGCAGCATGGCATAAGAAGCTAGCAGATGAGGCTGTGCGCTTCATGAAGATAACCAATGTGTCAGGCAGGCAGTATGCTTTCCCTGATGTACAGCGTCGGTCAAGCGGCGGGGTTACACACTTCACGATGATTAAGAATTATCCTGTGCAAGGCTTTGCTACAGGTGATGTTGTTCCAGTAGTACTTAACGAGTTGCACAGAAAGTTAGAACCACTCCACTCTGTGCTTGTTAATACAGTACACGACAGTATGGTAGTAGATGTTCACCCTGATGAGAAAGATCAGGTGTTAGACATCATCACAAACATGAATGAAGATATCAATAAGCTGGTGGAGAATAGCTACGGTATCAAACTCAACGTCCAGCTTCTACTTGAAGCAAAGATAGGGCCGAATTGGCTTGACACGAAGGACGTATAACGCTATAACTATGGCTCTTGAACTGAAAGGATACAATATGAGTAATGAACTCGCAGTAATTGGTGAAGACCTTGGCATGTCTTTGGCTGAGGCTATGGGTGTAAGCACTGGTGGTGAGACACGCAGTGCAAGCATCCCTCGCATCACACAGATTCACAGTGGTGTGATGGGTACGATGGAAGTAAATGGTAAGACTATCAAGACTGAAGTTATCCCTGCTGGTGCATATAAGCTGTCTGTTAATCAGGACACTGTAGTGTACAGCAACGAGCCTACTATCCGTATCTTCGCTGTGCGTCAGCAGTGGCAGAAGTGGGACTCAGACAACGACACTATGGTTAAGTCTGTTATGTCTAACGATCTCAAGGGTGACTTGAAAGACAGCCAAGGTACGTTCAACGTGGGGCGTCCTAGCGGTTACATCGAAGACTTCAAAGCTCTGCCTAAAGATAAGCAAGACCTGATCCGCAGCATCAAGCGTACCATGATTGTGTTTGGTACTGCTAAGTTTAACAATGCTATGGATGCTAACGGTGATCCTATCGAAGGTTACGATGAAGAGATCCCCTTTGTAATGGACATCAAGAATGCACTCAGCATCAAAGCATTGAATGGTTTGCTTAAGACGTTGCAGCGCAAGAACGTACTGCCCATCCAGTATAGCGTAGCGCTGGGCGGTGAGATGCATGAGCTACCTACAGGTGCAAGCTATGCGTCTATGGTCTTCAAGCCTGACGCTAAGGCTGGGCTACTGGATACAGACAATGATACACTGCGCTCGTTTGTAGAGTACATCAACTGGTCTAACAGTTACATCCTAGATCAGTGGGCAGAGAAGAATAGTGATGGCTTATCTGCAGAAGATGCTGATGTAGTACATCAGTTTGTCAATGTAGAAGAGGCAGACTAATGAATCACCCAGCTGAACTGGCTGTGTATAACTTCCTAGCTCAGGCTGGTGAAGGCAAGACACAGATGAGCGAAGACATCCGCAAGCAAGTAGCTACCGATGTTGAAGCCGCACTAGAGAAGCAGTTCAGCAGTGAACCACGTGATGCTTTCAAGATCAGGATGTCCAACATTGGGCGTCCTACTTGTCAGCTATGGTTTGAGAAGAATGACCCTGAAGGTAAGACACCATTCCCGCCACACTTCCTGATGAACATGATCATCGGGGATATCGTGGAGGCTGTCTTCAAGGGTTTGCTTCGTGCTGCTGGTATTGACTTCCAAGACAACGACAAGGTTACACTAATCCTGCCTAACGGTAGTGAAGTAAACGGTGAGTATGACATGGTGCTAGACGGTGCAGTGGATGACGTTAAGAGTGCGTCACCTTGGTCATACAAGAACAAGTTCGCTAGCTTTGAATCACTACAGCAGGGAGATAGCTTTGGCTATGTAGCCCAGCTTGTAGGTTATGCTACTGCTGCAGGCAAAGAAGTCGGTGGCTGGTGGGTAGTCAATAAAGCTAACGGTGAGTTCAAGTATGTGTCTGCTGCCAGTGTAGATAAGGAAGCTGTACTTCAGGGTATCGCTGATACTGTTGAGTACATTGAGAGTGACGCTGAGTTCAAGCGTTGCTTCGAGCCTATCCCTGAGACACACTACCGTAAGCCTACAGGTAACTTAAAGCTTAGCGTAGAGTGTGGCTTCTGTGCGTATAAGCACAAGTGTTATCCTAATCTGCGCACACTTCCTGCAGTAAAGTCTACAGCACAAGAGCCGCCTATGGTGGACTACGTGTTCCTCTCTCCTGAGTATGAGGATAGTAGTGACACAGCGTAAGCATAACCCTAAAGCATATCGTAGCGGTCTTGAGAAAGGGATCGCTGCGTATCTTAAAACAGTACAGACTAAAGTACGGTATGAAGTTCTAAAGGTAGAGTGGGAAGATCTAAAGTATAGAACCTACACGCCTGACTTTGTGTTAGATAATGGTATCATCATTGAGACTAAGGGTATGTTCGACAATGCTGACAGGCAGAAACATCTAGCCATCAAAGAGCAGCACCCCGAGTTAGACATACGGTTTGTTTTTAGTAATGCTAACACAAGGATTTACAAGGGGGCTAAGTCTCGCTATTGTGATTGGTGTGATAAGCATGGCTTTCTCTGGGCACACAGGGTAATACCTGAGGCATGGCTTGAAGAGGAAGGCGAAGAGCTTACAGTAGAACGTATACCACTTAAAACAAAAAGGAAGAAGTAATGCCATACGTAATGAAAGATGATGAGTTTGCTATCATCATTAAGCCTGTAGGCTACGAACAAGAAGATGGCGAAGACTGGGATGGGGATGTTGATACTGCTATCGTCATGACTAATGAGAGCACTATCCCTGATGTGATTGCTGCACATATCATGAACATCGCAACAATCATGACTACCTTCCTTGATGTAGCTGCTAGTCATCCTGATCTGTATGACTTTGTTGAAGAGCGTCGCAATGAGCTGATGGGTTTCGATGAGGATGAAGAAGAAGAGATTGTTGAATACGAGAAGAAGGGTAACGTTATTACTCTGACTCGCTTCACTAAGACAGAGGGCAACGCATGAGAGTAGAACCTGTAGTTACACATGATCCAGTGAACAGCCCTACACATTACAACGTAGGTGGCATAGAAGCTATTGAAGCTATCATTGCTGCAACCAATGAGCAATCAGAGGGTTACTTCCAAGGCAACATCATGAAGTACATCTGGCGATACAGATACAAGAACGGTATCGAAGACTTGAAGAAAGCTCAGTGGTATCTAAACAAACTTATCGAACTATACGAGGACAAGCACAAATGATTAGCCAAGATGATATGGACGCAATGAAACCTCAGATGCCTCACGAGAAAGTAGGAGATTTCATTCGTGCTTTTAACGGTTCTCTTGATCCTCGTCTATGGGTTGCTCTTATTGACGAAGAGCTAGAAGAGTTAGCAGCAGAGAAGCTAGGCACAGCTGAGCATCTCAAAGAACTGTGTGACTTGTTGTATGTAGCTACAGGCTTAGCCCTCACAGCAGTAGAGCATATCGGTATGCTTATGCCAGAGGAAGAGCGTGATGCTGTAGTCAAGCAGCAAGGGAAGGTGAGTCGTACTTTAGATTCGTGCTTAGAGTATTACGGTGAAGAGACTTTCAGTAAAGCATTCAACCGTGTACACGAAAGCAACATGTCTAAGCTAGGCCCGGACGGTAAACCTGTACTACGTGAAGATGGTAAAGTAATGAAGGGGCCTAACTATAAGAAGCCAGATCTGTCAGACTTAGTGAGACGAGCCGCATGAAGTTTGAAGTATACATGTTAATCAATATAGATGAGGAGAGTAATCTCTTACCTATCTCAGAAGAGATGTACGATGAGTCTGTTGAAGACTTGATACGTGACATTATCTATGACATAGACGGTACAGAGATTATTAAACTGGAGGTGAAACAACGATGAATAACTATCTACCTACTGACTACCAAGCATTCATTCATACCAGCCGCTATGCACGGTGGCTGCAGGATGAGGGGCGTCGTGAGAGCTGGGGTGAAACTGTTGGGCGCTACATGGATAATGTAGTACGTCCTGTAGCAGGTGATGATACATACATCACACAGCTAGGCGAAGCTATTATGAACCTAGAGATCATGCCATCCATGCGGGCTATGATGACTGCTGGCCCAGCGCTAGAGCGTGACAACACAGCAGGCTACAACTGTAGCTACCTACCTGTAGATGACCCTAAGAGTTTCGATGAGGCTATGTTTATCTTGCTGTGTGGCACAGGCGTAGGCTTCTCTGTCGAGCGTCAGTTCGTAAGCAAGCTACCTGAAGTACCGCAGCTATACGATAGCGAGACTATTGTTGTAGTTAAGGATAGCAAAGAGGGTTGGGCTAAAGCTCTGCGCCAGGTTATCGCATTGTTGTACAGCGGTGAGATTCCGAAGTGGGATGTGTCTAAGGTTCGCCCTGCAGGTGCACGACTCAAAACGTTTGGCGGACGTGCGTCTGGCCCAGCGCCTTTGATTGATTTGTTTAACTTTGTTGTACGTGTATTCAAAGACGCACAGCATCGCAAGCTGTCTAGCATCGAATGCCATGACATCATGTGTAAGATTGGTGAGGTTGTAGTTGTAGGTGGTGTACGCCGCAGTGCTATGATCAGTCTGTCGAACCTGAGTGATGACCGTATGCGTCACGCTAAGTCTGGCCAGTGGTGGGAGAACAACCCACAGCGTGCCTTGGCTAACAACTCTGTAAGCTACACTGAGAAGCCTGATGCACTTAGCTTCATGCGTGAGTGGATGGCATTGGTGGAAAGCGGTAGCGGTGAGCGTGGTATCTTTAACCGCCAAGCTAGCAAGAAGCAGGCAGCAAAGAATGGTAGACGTGAGTCTGACTGGGAGTTCGGTACGAACCCTTGCAGTGAGATCATCTTGCGCCCCTATCAGTTCTGTAACCTGACGGAGGTAGTTGTACGTGCTGCGGATACTATTGAAACTCTGGAACGCAAAGTCCGTCTGGCAACAATTCTGGGCACTATCCAGTCCACCTACACCAAGTTCCCGTATCTGCGGAAGGTGTGGCAGAAGAACACTGAGGAGGAACGACTGCTTGGTGTGTCGCTGACAGGCATCATGGACAATCCCCTAATGACAACTGCTAATGCAGGCTTGGAGAAGACACTTGAGCATCTACGAAACGTTGCCGTTGCAACCAATGCTGAATGGGCTGATCGCCTTGGGATTCCTGTTAGTGCTGCTATTACGTGTGTTAAACCTTCAGGTACTGTATCGCAGCTTGTTGACTCTGCTTCTGGCATCCATGCTCGGCATAGTCATTATTATATTCGTACAGTACGTGGTGATAACAAAGATCCCCTGACACAGTTCATGAAGGATCAGGGTATTCCAAACGAGCCTGACGTATTCAAGCCGGACCAGACTACTGTGTTCAGCTTCCCTGTCAAAGCACCAGACAATGCTGTTGTTACATCTGATCTGTCTGCTATTGATCAGCTTGAGATGTGGCTAGCTTATCAGCGTAACTGGTGTGAGCATAAACCTTCTGTGACTATCAACGTAAAGAAGGATGAGTGGTTTGAGGTAGGTGCTTTTGTGTATGATCACTTCGATGAGATGTCTGGTGTATCATTCCTGCCGTACAACGAGCACACCTATCAGCAGGCACCTTATCAAGAGGTAGGTAAGTCTGAGTATGAAGAGCTGCTATCTGTCATGCCCAGCGCTATTGACTGGAGTAAACTTAAAGAGTATGAAATCGAAGACAATACTGCAGCTATGCAAACACTGGCCTGCTCCGGTGATAGCTGTGAGATTGTTGACCTAACCTAAGAATGGAAAAACAAATGAAGACTATTATTGCTGCCGCAACACTAACCCTTATCGCACCTATGGCTATCGCTGATGAAGCTGCATGGGATGTAACACCACGTGGTTACTTGGAGATCTCGACTGAGACGCAAGACGTACAGTTCAACGCAGGTGTAGATGCTACCTATGCAGATCTGACTTTCTCTGCAGACTACTACGCAGATAAACTTGATGGTGGATCTTTTAGCTTTACTGAGGTAGAACTTGGTGCTAGTTATGCCCTGAACGAGATGGCCTCCATCTATGCTGTCGCTGGGTATGACAACGACTTCAACTATCAAGACACAACTATTGGTCTAGCTGTATCGTTCTAAGTGATACACTCCCCCTAGCTCAACTGGATAGAGCAACGGACTTCTAATCCGTAGGTTGCAGGTTCGAGTCCTGCGGGGGAGGCCAAACTTAAGGAGTGCATATGTACGTTATAGTATCACGTGATAACTGTCAGTTCTGTGAGTCTGCTAAAGATCTTATGAAGCTCAAAGGTATTGCTTACGTAGAGTACAACGTTCAAAGCGGAAGCTCTAAGTGGATACTTGATCTCATTAAGAAAGCAGGTTACACTACAGTACCACAGATATGGGACAACAAGGGTCAACATATCGGTGGATACACAGAGCTTAAGGAGCATAAGCATGGCTAAGCTGGCAGGCACAGCATGGAAACCGGGGCCTAACCCGAAGAAGACATCACAAGGTTCTAACTCTTCACGTATCAAACGCAGCTCTATGAATAAGTCTAAGAAGCGTAGCTTCAAAGCTTACAAAGGGCAGGGGTAATGCAGTTAGACTTGTTTGACTCTCTGCCATTCAATGATGACGAGGAATACTATACATGCCGTAAGTGTAATGAAGCGCTTCCTATCAGCGCCTTTAGGGTTCGTGTTGACGAAGGGCGTAAGGGCTACCGTGTTAAGTCTTGCCGTAGCTGTGAGAAAAAAGAGAATCAAGAGCTTCTTGAATTACACAAAAAAGCACCCCCTAAACCATCTGTATGTGATTGTTGTAGCAGCGCCGTAGAACCCGACTTCATGCGGCTAGACCATTGCCATGAAACACTAGAGGTTAGGGGGTGGTTATGTAATACTTGTAACGGAGGTATAGCCTTTCTAGGTGATACCATTGAAGGTTTAGAAAAAGCTCTCACATACATGAAGAGGCATTATGAAAGATAGTCTTGAACCCCCAGTAAAACAAACACGTAGTCGCCGCAAGACTAACTACAAGGGGGCATCGTCTAAGTCTACCTCTGGTCTTACTGCACGTACCCCTAAACAGAAAGACTTATTGGATGCACTGAAGTCAACCAGTCAAGTATTTGTATTGGGTCCAGCTGGTACAGGTAAGACTTATGTCACAGCTACATATGCTGCAGATCTGTATACTCTAAAAGAGATTGACAAGATCGTTATCACTCGCCCTCACGTAGCTGTAGGTAAAGAGATTGGCTTCCTGCCAGGTACACTAGAAGAGAAGACTTACCCTTGGGCCTTGCCTGTGCTTGACGTACTGGAGAGACACTGGGGTAAAGGTATGCTAGAGACTGCTATAAAGAATGGCAACGTAGAGATGGCACCCTTAGCTTTGATGCGAGGGCGTAGCTTTGAGAATGCTTTCATTATCGTAGACGAAACGCAGAACATTACTACGCATGAACTGAAGATGCTCTTGACACGTGTAGGTGAGGGTAGTACTATTGTGCTTAATGGTGATGTGCAGCAGTCAGACCTGAAGGAAGCAGACGGTCTGTCTAAAGTTATTCATCTAGCAAAGAAGCACATGCTACCTGTGCCTGTCATTGAGTTTGGTGTAGATGATATCATACGCTCTGACATCTGTGCACAGTGGGTTAAAGTGTTCATGAAAGAGGGCTTATAATGAAGTACAAAGTAACGAAGTGTGTAGACGATTTCAATGTTGAGTTTGCTAGTAATGGTTACATCGTGCGCTACAGTGGGCGTGACGATGAAGATGAGTACCAGAACGACACCGTTCTAATCGGTGACTTGCAAGCACTGTATCAGCACATTGAGAAGCTGGAATCTATGCCCAGAGAATAACCCATGAGTCTAGAAAAAGAAGCACAAGACTTTATGGGAGGAAAGCAGAGGCAGTTCAAAGATGGTTTAGATGAAGGCATCACTAACTTAGAGCAGTACATTATAGACAATCTCTATAACAGCTTTGAGAAAGATGAAGCCATGAAGAACCTGATAGAAGTGCAGATGTGGGCAGAACGTGGTGCTAAGATGTATGGTATCAAGTAAAAAGAGAGGGGGCCTTGCGGCCCCCTTTGCTTATTCAGTGATGTAGTCTGTGCTTAACCCTTCTTTAAGGTAGTCAACATAATCCATAAAGAACTTTAGTTCCTTGTAATTCATGTCTGACACAGTGCCATCAAACTTAAACCTACTCTTCATAGCACTCATAGCTTTCTTGCGTAGCTGTTCGTTGCCATGTGTTGTAGCTTTTCTACGTAGTGCAAGTAGTTGCTCTTTACCTGGCGCATCTTCTTTCATGTAGTTACGTACAGTAGACTTCACTTCACTTAGTGTAGTACGTAGCATCTGCTTACGTGTGTCAGTGTCACCCTCAATGAATCTCTTATCTCGGATCAACTTATCTGTAGCACGTTCAAGCATAGGTGCTAGATAAGAGTTAAACACTTTGTCGTACTGTGCAATCTGGCTACGCTCACTAGCAGTCCACTCAGCCATGTTAGCCAATGAGTATGCTTTCTCTGTTGCATTCCTTCCTCGACGTACAGTGATACCAAAGATCCTAGCTAGAGGATTAGCATCATAGATTTCACCTTTACGTGATGCAACACGAAGCTGTTCCCCAGTGATACCATCAATGTTTTTATCAAACACCTCAAGGATATTATCAAAGTACTTTGTAGCAGCCTGAGTAAACACAGCGCCACCTTTAGCTTGACGCATGTCTTTAGCTGAATCAGTCTCAGTGATGTAACCAGTCAGCTTATTAACTGCATCAAGAGGACGAGTAAAGCCTGCAGTGAAGTTGCCTGTGATCTTATACAAACCATCGAGTGCAGCTTTTCTGTCGCCGCCTTCTAGATTTAGCATAGTATCAACAATGTTGTTTAAGTCATTGCCAAACTGTGCATCTCTAGCAAGCTGTCCTACAGCAAGCTGCGATGTAAGCTCAGTGATAAGCTCTTCACTTACTGTCTGATCTTTGCGCATCAAGTTAAGGATACGCCCACCAACAAGCCATAGTGAGAACGGGAATGTATTCTTAGCGTCTACAATAGTACCCCCGCCTACATCAATATCATAGATGCCAAGCCCTTTGTTCTGACGTTCTTCATCAAAATGCATTGCCATAGCAAGGGCAGTCGAACCAACGGTAGCTCTAGATAATGCTTCTACGCTACTAATAGTAGGCTCTTTCTTAGCGATGCTAGACGCTGCACGTATAAAGCCAAAAGGGGACCACTGATAAGTAGTAGCAATAACGTTATTAAAGAAGCGCCCAAACGGTAGGATAGTACCGATGAGAGGTGTGCCTGATATCTTCTCTACAAGCTTAGCTGCACCTGACAACATCTGATCATCAGTAGTGTAGTTCTTTGAGTACACAGACTTCAGTGTAGTATCTAGTGCATAGCTTAATACGCTATCGTCAATATCGTTAAGCGTTCCATTAGATAGCACTTCTTGTAGTGTCTTATTCTTCTGCAAGCGCAGGTACTTATCTACTTCAGTCATGAACATCTGAGACTTAGTAAAGGTATCCTGTACCTTAACACCAGTCAAACGGTTCATAGCTTCAGTGACTTTCTCTGTACGCTGGAACCACTTAGCATTCTCGTCAATACCAAATCGTTTAGCGCTACGTTCTACGCCACCAGAGAAGCTTTCAAACAAAGCTTTAGATACATCCTCGTGCTGCTTAAGAAAAGCCATGTAAGCATCATGAGTAGTGTAAGGGTCCATTAGGTTGCGCATCTTTTGAGCTTGGATAGTTTTATATACCCCAGCCATACGACGCAACTCTTTACCTTTAGCTGTATTACCGTGAAACAAAGAAGCAGCCATCAAGGACGTAGAGCTAAACATGTCAGCCAATGATTGACCTACATAGTACTGCCCGAAGCCCATAACGTTTACTGCAGACGTAGCAGGTGAAGACACAAGGAGTCTACGCCATACAGACTGACCATACTCACCTAGCTTAGCTGCCGATGCTTTAGCTTCTTCTTCTGCAACAGCCTCTGCTACGCTACCACGTTTAGTAATATCGTCAATCAAAGCAGTAGCATGTGCAAGACCACCATCAATAGTCTTACGTGTCTGAGACATAATGTTTAGCATCTGTGCAGATGTACGAATGTCTTTAGCTACAAGGTCACCCAAAGAGATACGTGCTTCAGTAGTGTCGCCTAGTGTTACACCGATGGTATTCTTAAGACGGGTGTTGATAGCATCTAGTTCTTCTTGAGGGATCTGACGTACAAGGTTAGTCATAACATCAGACACAGTATCGTTACGACCCAGCTGCATGTTGTTATCTTTAAAGATCTTAGCTAAGCCACCCTTGTTATCTTCGCCTAGCATAATATCATGAACAAGATCTACGGGTGTAACTTTATTGTCGTAGTTACTTGCGCCTCGCTTCCACTTAGTCTCCCAAGAATCAATAGCATCCGTTACTACTTTTGTAGCTCTCTCTACTTGCTCCTTAGGTAAAGCACCAGCAATCTCAGACTCAATATCCTGACGCATAGCTGCTTGCTCTAGGCCACCTTCAAAGTCAGCCATACCGCTAGCACCTTTAGCCTTACCTGCAACAAGCTGTGCACCACCGCCAACAATACCTAACCCAAAGCTGAACATAGACTGCAGATCGTTGTACTCTTCTTGAGCACCTACATCAATCATGACATTCTGGATCTGGTAATCGTTAAGCACAGAGAACGTACCGTCTAGTGCAGTAGTACCGTACAAGCTATAGCGCTGGGCTGTCTTCTCAAAGCCTTCCTTAGCTGCCTGCTCCCCTGCACTTCTAAGTCCTGCAGTAAAGAGATCACCTTCTTTAGCTGCAACTCTTTTGATTACTTCATTAGCAGTCTTACCTTTAATGCCTTTCTCAGCAAGACGTGTAACAGTAGACTGTACTGCTCTATCAATAGCTTCCTGCTTAGCCTTACCTTTAAGACCCTCACGCACAGCTTTCTCGCCTGCTTCTTTGATGGTCTGCTTGATAAGCTCTTTGCCGCCTTGCGTAACGCCCAGCGCCCCTGCCTTACCTAAGCCCCCTGTAAGCAAACCAATGTAGTTACTGGGATCTGCAGCTGCAGCAAATACATAGTCCTTCACACCATCAACAGCACCAAAGAATCCATCATTAATAAACACATTACCTAGCTGATCGTATAGCTCATATGCTTGGCGTGCTACTTCTTTGTTACGCTCGTCTGCCTTACTGATGTAGCGAACCTCTCCTCCAGTAGACACAAGGTTAGAATTAAACCAACGCATGTGATCAACAAAGTCATTCACTACCTCCTTGGCATCTTTATCTTTATAGTCAACGCCCTTACGACTAATCATATAGGTACGGATCTTATTCAGATTCTCGTACTCCATAAGATCGTTCTTCTTTAGAGAGCCGCCACCAATGACAGGCTCATCATCTTCTTCTTCAGGTACATCTACAAGAGCATCATACTTGATGCCCTCATCAGGAGACCAAGAAAAGTTATACTTGATATCAGCCATATTAATCCCCTAGAACATACGGTTTAAGAGCATATACTATCAGGCTTTTATCCATAGGCATAGTCTTCTTGTTCTGCTGTGCCCATTCTGCCATAGCTATGACCATCTCTTCTTCGCTCTGCACGCCCATGTCTTTCATGTACTGCATTAAGTCAGTACCGTATTGTTTAAGCATTGCTTCCTGATCAGGGTAGTCTTCAATGTTTAGCTGTCTTACTTCAGGCATTTCAGTCCTAGGCCCAGATGGTCCTTCTTCTGCAGTGTCACCTGCTGCTGCAATAGATGGTTCCTCAGCTTGCATCGGCTGTTCTGCTTCGCCCAGCGCCGCTTCAGTCTGTACATCTACTGGTTGTACTTCAGGTTCCGCCTCATCAGATGTACGAGAAGAAAGTCTGTTTACGTATTCATCACCTAAGTAACCACGCAAGTAACCTTCTGTAGCATCAATAAAGCTATC
>Ga0070751_1001092_pt1 | contig 16259 bp, 15 predicted proteins | sample VirMetDEL_Aug_28_FD_78514 | JGI IMG/M metagenome (GOLD analysis project Ga0070751, IMG submission 78514) | Aqueous microbial communities from the Delaware River and Bay under freshwater to marine salinity gradient to study organic matter... | ecosystem: Environmental > Aquatic > Marine > Coastal...
GGTGCTGCAACGCCGTCGTGCATCGCTAGGCATAGAATTTTGTGAAACTAATCGTGTTACACTGCGAAAAGACCACAACATATAGTGTCAGGGGAGGAGTATGAGTACTGGTGGAGTCAAATTAGGCTCGTCATATGATGAAGCTCGCACTCGCAAAGTTAATGCAGAAGCGGAGATAGCAGAACTCGAGCTAGCCAAGCTGAAAGGTGTACTTGTCGTAGCAGAAGATGTTACAAGTGCCTGGGAAGATGTGCTGAGCGCGTTCAAGGGCAAGCTGTTATCAATTCCATCTAAGGCAGCACCTGTCGTCGCATCAGAATTGGAGGCCGGCGGATGTCAGAAAATACTAGAAGACTTAATCAACGAATCATTAACAGAATTATCTAACTATGACCCTAAAGTTGACCCGACAACAGCGACTGTCTCTATCGAAACACTTGAAGAAGGCGGTGCAGACGCTAAAGCCGCCGGAAAAACTAAGCGTAAGCCAGTGGGCAGACCAAAAAAGACGGCTGGACTCGCAAACAAGTAGTGAACCTGGTCGTTGGCATACGTCTCGTGCTGAATATCAGCGAGGGATTATGGATGCGTGTTCAGACCCTGAGATACGCGAAGTAGTTGTTATGGCCGGCGCTCAGTTGGGCAAGTCGGAAGCTATCCTCAACATTATTGGCTATCACATCGAAAATGACCCTAGTCCTATTCTTGTACTACAGCCTACGGTGGAGATGGCACAGTCCTTCTCCAAGGACCGTGTGGCTAACGGCCTAATTCGTTCCACGCCTAGCTTGAGAGATAAAGTTCGTGACCCGCGCTCAAGAGATTCGGGTAATACAACTCTACATAAGATATTTCCCGGAGGCGCTTTAACGTTAACCGGGGCAAATTCCGCTGCATCTCTCGCCTCAAGACCGATAAGACTAGTACTTTGTGACGAATGTGACAGATATCCCACTTCTGCGGGCTCTGAGGGTGACCCAATACAGCTAGCACGCAAAAGGGCTGCTACATTCTGGAATAGGAAAATAGTAATGGTGTCCACTCCGACCAATAAGGGTGCTAGTCGTATCGAGGATGCGTTTGAGCAGTCGGACCAGCGTCACTATCACGTTCCGTGTAAACATTGTGAGACTTATCAACCATTGAGGTGGGCAAATGTACAGTGGAATGACGGCGACCCAGAGACGGCGGCTTACGCTTGCTCTCATTGTGGTTCTTTGTGGAGTGATGCTGAACGCCGATGGGCTATTAGGAACGGCCAATGGGTGGCTGACAAGCCCTTTAATGGCGTTGCCGGCTTCGCTATAAACGGTCTGTATAGTCCGTGGACGCCACTTTCGGACGGCGTTAGGGACTTCTTGTCCGTTCGCAAGAACCCAGAACAGCTTCGTGTATGGACGAATACATACCTTGGAGAGACTTTTGAGGACCAAGGCGAGACGATTGATGACCTCTCATTGTCGGATAGACGCGAAGAATACGCCGATTTGGTGCCCGAAGAGGTCATTATGCTCACTGCGGGCTGCGACGTGCAGGATAATCGACTAGAAGTGACGATTGTGGGCTGGTGTCGCGATTTTGAGTCGTATGTTATCGGTCATGAGGTGCTTTATGGCGACCCAAGCACTCCACAACTGTGGCAACAGCTAGATTCGGTCATTTTTAAGCGTTATGAGACGTATGACGGTCGAGAAATGGTAGTTAGGGCCACTGCAATCGACTCTGGAGGCCATTTTACGAACTCTGTGTATCAATACGCTAAAAAAAACGCTGGACAAGCCGTTTTCGCTATAAAAGGGGTCGGCGGAGAGGGTAAACCCATTGTTGGACGCCCTTCCAAGAACAATATCGGCCGTTGCAACCTATTTCCAGTCGGCGTAGACACCACAAAAGACCTTTTATTCGCTCGAATGCGTATAGAAGAGCCTGGACCGGGCTATATTCACTTCCCTAACAACCTAGACGACGAGTATTTCAAGCAATTAACGGCTGAAAAGGTCGTCACCCGGTTCCATAGAGGGTATAAGAAACGGGTATTTCAGAAGATAAGAGCGCGTAACGAAGCGCTTGATTGTTTCGTGTATGCGATAGCCGCTTTAGCCATACTTAACGTGGATGTCAATGCGCTAGCAGATAGGACAAAAATAAAGGATAATTCAACAGATGATACCCGCGAGAAGGAACCAACCCGCCAAGCAAAACAGCCCTTCGTGCCTAAAACAGGAAGAGGATTCGTGAACTCTTGGCGATAGAGGATTTTTATGGCAAATCTCTTTGACGTTGCAAATGCTCCTGAGGGAGAACCAGAAGAAATCGTCGTAGGCGACTTCATCCAATGGAAGCGCTCTGATATTGCCGGTGACTATCCTACATCAAGTGGTTATACAGCGGAATACGTCGCTCGTATCACTGGCGGCGGCGCAAACGAAATCAAGATAGCTCAGGCTGCTGGCTCGACTGACAGTTACTACTTGTTTACTGCGGACTCTGATACTAGCGCCGACTTTGCGGTGGGAAAGTATCATTGGCAGCTTGAAATCACACAAACTAGTTCTGGGAATCGGATAGTTGTTGATATTGGCGACTTTGAAGCTATCCCTGACATGGATAACAATCAGGCCGACCCTCGAGTACACGCTGAGATAATGGTGACGAAGATTGAGTCACTGCTTTCTGGCAAGGCTGATTCAGATGTTTCTAACTATTCTATTGCCGGTCGCTCACTCACAAAGATGAGTTTTACGGAGTTGATGGAAGCTCGTGATTACTACAGGAAAGAAGTAGTCAAACATGAGAACGAAGCTCTATTGAAGCGTGGCAAAAGTAATGGCTCAACGATAAAGGTACGTTTCTAATGGGCATTTTTGACTTTGGACGCAAGAAGAAAGAACAGAAGCCTCGTTTCGTAAAGCGTACTTACGCTGGCGCAGGTCAAAATCGATTACTAGCAGATTTCTTTGACTCTCAGCGCTCTGCTGATAGTGAACTGCGTCCTGTCATCAAAACGCTACGCAATCGCTCGCGTGATTTGTGTAGAAACAACGAATATGCAAAGCGTTACATGAATCTGATGAAGACCAACGCTGTCGGTGCTCGCGGATTCCAATTGCAAGTTAAAGCTACTGGGGGAGATGGCCTCTTAGACCTTCCTGGCAATCAAGCTGTAGAAAGAGCATTTGCTTTGTGGGGTCGAACTGGCAACTGTACGGTTGACGGTCGGTTATCTTGGGTAGACGCACAGAAGTTGTGCATTGAGAGTCTCGCGAGAGATGGAGAAGTGTTCATCATAAAGCATCGTGGTCGTGATTATCACGATTCATTTGCTCTGCAGTTTATTGAGCCTGATGAGATTGATGAGCAGAAAAACGAGAAGCTACCCGGCGGCAATGAAATCCGCATGGGTGTCGAGTTAGATGAGAACAAGCGTCCCGTGGCTTATCACAAGCTGACGTATCATCCCGGCGATTACGATTACGCGATGATGACCGGCAAGAGTAAGCACGTTCGCATACCGGCCGACCAAGTCATTCATATCTTCATGCCTTTGAGGGCAGGACAAACCCGCGGTGAGCCGTGGCTATCTCCTGTCATGCCGGCATTGAAGCAGTTGGGTGGATTCCGCGAGGCGGCAGTCATCAATGCGCGTATCGGCGCTTCAAAAATGGGCTTCTTCACCTCGCCTTCGGGTGATGGCTTTGTCCCTGATGAAATGGACAACAAGACGCCCATCATGGATGCCGAACCAGGGACATTCCATCAGCTGCCTACGGGAGTTACGCTCGAGAGCTTTGAGCCCACCTTCCCTAGTAACGAGTTCGACGACTTCCACAGGTCCGTTCTGAAGGGCATTGCGAGTGGGTTAGGCGTATCCTACACCTCACTCTCTAACGACCTTGAGGCGACCTCCTATAGCTCTATACGGCAAGGCGCATTAGAAGAGCGTGATTTCTATCGCGATATCCAGCAGTTCATGATTGACCATTTCATATCTAAGGTCTATGAGGCTTGGTTGGATGCAGCAATGGAGATGCGGTCATTCAATATCGGTGCTAATCAATACGAGCGATTCTTGACGGCCTCAACATTCTCAGGACGTGCATGGAGTTGGGTTGACCCACTCAAAGAGATGAATGCTGCGATTCTTGGCATGAAGAATGGCGTCCTATCAATACAAGATGTTGCTTCGCAGTATGGGAAGGATGTTGAAGACCTATTCGCTCAGATACAGCGTGATAAAGCCCTAGCAGAGCAGTTTGGCGTACAGTTTGCATTAGAGCCTTATGGTTCGGAAAAAGCTCAAGTAGACGCAGAAATAATCGGAGATGACGATGGCGAAGTATAAGGGCCGCGACATCGATACGACTCCCACGGATGCAATGATAGCGGAGGCTAAACGTGGTCTCGAATGGCGGAAAGAACACGGTAGAGGCGGCACTGAAGTCGGTGTTGCTCGCGCTCGCGATATCTCTAATGGGCGGGAGCTATCTATTGATACTGTTAAGCGTATGTATTCTTATTTTGCTCGACACGAAGTTGATAAAGCCGGTAAGGGATATAATCCAGGGGAAGAAGGGTACCCATCCGCTGGACGAATCGCATGGGCACTGTGGGGTGGTAATCCTGGACAGTCCTTCGCCAAAAGAGTTATCCGTTCTGTCGAAGCCGCCGACGAAGACGACCGGGCAGAGATTAGCGGCAGTATTAAGAAGTCTTTGGAGAAGAAAGCCAAAGACCACAATGAGAAGGTAGGCGATGTCGCGAGTAAGAGAACTAGCGTCCGCACTCTAAGCGCAGTATTCCGCCGCGGTGTTGGTGCCTACAAGACCAATCCCGGGTCAGTCAGACCTAACGTGAAGTCACCTGAGCAATGGGCTCATGCCAGAGTGAATTCATTCCTTTACGCCCTAAGAAACGGCAAATTTAGAAGCGGAAAGCATGACACAGATTTGTTACCATCTGGACATCCCATGTCTTCCAAGGGAAGATGCGAGGAAGTCGTGACATTTGCAGACGAGGACATTGAAATGAGCGATGCGATAGTAGAAGACGTTGAGCTTCGAGAAGAAGACCTCGAGCAGCGTCACATCCAGAATATCGAAGAGACTGAAGAGTCTTACATTATTACCTATGGCAAATCTATGCCAGAGGAGCGTGATGGTCACGAAGAGGAAGAGCGTGACGGTCATGAGGAAGAAGAGCGAGAAGGACATGATGCTGAACGTGATGTTCCAGCAGAAGTTGAACGTCGCTCTATGCACTTAGATGCGAAGCCGGTAGAGGAAGACACTCGCCGTGTACGCATGTCTATTTCATCCGAAGAGCCCGTTGAGCGCTCTTATGGTAAAGAAGTGCTTGAACACAGTGAAGAGGCCATTGATATGAGCTTCCTCAATAGCGGTCGCGCCCCGCTGCTACTGGACCATGACCCAGAGAAGCAAGTTGGCGTTATAGAATCGGCAGAACTTGACGGCTCGGCACGTAGACTACGTGCGACGGTTCGCTTTGGAAAAGGCGCACTTGCTAGAGAGGCTTTTGACGATGTAGTAGACGGTATCAAAGCCAATATTTCTATTGGTTACGCCGTGAAAAAAATGGAGAGAAGTGACAAGGATACGTTTGTAGCTAAGTCATGGAAGCCATTAGAAGCCTCGCTTGTAAGCATCCCCGCTGACCAATCAGACCTTGTCGGCGTCGGTCGTTCAAATGAAGCTTCTACCCAACCTTCAATCAAAACCAACTTTAAGGAGGACGTAATGTCTGAAGTTGATATTGCAGCGGTTGAGGCAGAAGCCAAGAAAACCGCATCTCGTAATGCCGCAGAAATCATGGCATTGACTACTAAGCACAACATGGCTGACCTTGGTCAACGTGCTATTGCTGAAGGTAAGTCAATCGATGAAGTCCGTGGCGCTGTTCTTGACCAGATTGGCACTAAGCCACTTGAGTCTCACGACATCGGCCTGACTGAGAAAGAAGTTAAGCGCTTCTCACTCTTCAACGTTGTTAACGCTCTTGCTAACCCATCTGACCGTCGCGCTCGCGAAGCTGCTGCTTTCGAGTTCGAGGTATCAGAAGCAACTGCAAAGCGTTCTGGCAAAGACCCACAAGGTCTTATGGTTCCTTATCAGGTACTTAGCCAGCGTGACCTCAACTCAGCGGATGAGTCTGACTTGTTCTCAGATGATTTCCGTGGTGGCGAGTTCATCGACGTACTCCGCAACTCATCTTCAGTAATGCAAGCTGGTGCTCGCATGCTGTCAGGTTTGAGCGGAGATGTAGCTATTCCTAAGAAGGCTACTGCAGCTTCTGCGGCATGGATTGCTACCGAAGGTGGCGCGGCTACTGAGTCAGAGATGACAACCACTTCTGTGTCTCTTGTACCCAGGCAACTCGCAGCCTTCACCGACATCACACGTCAATTGCGACAGCAGTCATCCTTGGATGCCGAAGCACTTGTACGTGATGACCTAGCACAGTCTTTGGCTCTTGCTATTGACTTGGCTGCTCTTGCAGGTTCTGGCTCTTCTGGTCAGCCTACAGGCATCAAGAACACATCTGGAATCAACACTGTTGACTTCGGTACTTCACCTATCCTCGTACCTTCATACGCTAAGGTCGTAGACATGGAAACTGCGGTTGCGGAAGATAACGCACTCGTAGGTAACCTTGCTTACATCCTGCCAGCGGCAATGTACGGCGGCTTGAAGACAACTGAGAAAGCAACTAACACTGCTCAGTTCGTTGTAGAGCCTGGCGGCACAATCAATGGCTACCGCGCAATCGTATCTAACCAGTGTACTGCTGGTGATATGTTCTTCGGTAACTTCTCTGATTTGCTCGTAGGTATGTGGGGAGCCGGTGTAGATATCACTGTTGACCCATACAGCCTGTCAACTACAGGTTCTGTTCGCATCGTAGCGTTCCAGACTATCGACGTTGCTGTACGTAACGCTGTTAGCTTCTGTCTCGGTAACGACGACCAGTAAGTAGTGTGAACCCTGCCCCTTCGGGGGCGGGGCTTTTTTTATCGGAGAAGGCCTATGATTTATAACATCACAAGAGATTGCATCATCAAGGGAGCCAAGCATCGCGTTGGCGAGAAAGTTGAGCTAGATGACGCTCTGGCGAAGCACTTGATGTCTATCGGACGGGTAGAGCCTCATCATGAAGAAGAGAAACCCGCCAATCGTGCTGTCGCATTAGAGAGCTCTGAAGAGAAGCCAAAGAAGCGCGGTCGCCCTGCTAAGAAAGCAGTGGAGCCTGAGGCTGAATAATGGCTGTAGAGACGGATGTATTCCGTTCCACTATGCTCGCCGACTTCGGACAAGCTGTTACGTTTAAGCCTACGTTCGGCGCAGCAACAACTTTTACCGCCATCTTTGATGCACAACATGTGTTTGAAGAGGTGGGCGGTTCTGTCGCATTCTCAGTACAGCAACCAAGACTAACTTGTCGTTCTTCTGATGTTTCTGGTGTAGTAGAAGAAGACGTGGTTACATTAACTGTAGAAGGCGTACAGAAGAAATACAAAATACGAGCTAAGATGCCAGACGGAACCGGCTTCACTGAGCTTCAACTGGAAGAGCAATGAGTCATATACGAACTCGCATCCGGCAAAACATTGTGACCACTCTTAAAGGGTTGAGCGATACCAAAAGCAATGTTTTCGATAGCCGAATCTATCCCATGAATATGGATACGCTTCCTGGCATCTGTGTGTACACGGCCAGTGAAACCTCTAATTACTTATCAATCAGTCCACCTCGAACACTCGATAAAAGCATCGCTGTTGCCGTTGAAATCTACGTGAAGATGATTGACACGTATGATGAAAAGCTAGACCAGATAGCCGCCGATGTCGAAGAGGCTCTTTACACAGATTTGAGCCGGGGCGGATTGGCAAAAGATACAATGGTCACAGCATTCGATAGCACCTTTTCTGGCGACGTAGAACAACCAGTCTTGATGGGTAAACTTACGGTGCAAGTAAGGTATTCTGCTGTCGAGGGCAGTCCAGAAGGTTAGTCAACTATTTTTTTTTAAGGTAAACTTGAGCTTTACGCTCGCTCATTAAGAGGAAACTCAAATGTCAACATTTCTAGGTAAAGAGGGCGCGGTTTACATCGGCTCTAATGCGGTAGCAGAAGTGCGCGACTTCTCAGTAGAAACCACTGGAGAAGTTGTTGACACGACTGTCATGGGTGTAACAGGTGATTGGATGACCAAAAAGGCTACTTTGAAGTCTTGGACGGCATCTGTGAACTGTTACTACGACTCAAGTGATACTAATGGTCAGCTTGCTATGGACGAGAACTCAGAGGTTGCTCTGAAGCTCTATCCAGAAGGCAACACAGCCGGTCTCACTTACTACTACGGTCAAGCTATTATCACCTCAATCAGCCGCTCACAGTCTTTTGACGGTCTGGTAGAGATTTCATTTAGCGCAGACGGCAATGGAGCACTGGCAGAAGGCAGCGTGTAACATGAGTCTAATTGAAGTAGCGGTAAACCACTTCAACAACAAAGAAGTCCGGCAAATTGAGGTTCCTGAGTGGGATACGACTCTCTACTCAAAGAATCTTAGCCTGGCTGACAAGGCGAAGTGGATGAAGTTGGCGGATGACGATAACTGGAACTATCTAGTTTATGCAGTCATCTTTGGCACTACCGATGCTCAGGGTGAGCCCGTTTTTGACATTGGCGATAAGGCCACCCTTAGAAGCAGTGTTGACCCAGATGTAGTGAGTCGCATTGCATCATTTGTCCTCAGCGTAGAAACGGAGAGCGAAGAGGACCGCGAAAAAAACTGATAGATGACCAAGGGAACGCCACGCAGGTATATTTGATGTTTGAACTTGCGGAGCGCCTTGGTCAGCCGCTCAGTACAATTCTCGAAATGACCGTCTCCGAATTCAATCACTGGATGACGTTCTACAGGGTAAAGGCAGAGAGGCAAAAAGAATATGAGCGAAAACATCACCGCAGTCCTAAACATCGTCGCAAATGACCAGGCGAGTAACGCTCTTAAGCAGGTAAAGGACACAACCAAGAAGCAGAAGGATGAAGTAGAGCGCTTAATTGCCTCTACTAAGCGCTTGGTTGACCGGCAGAACAAGCACAAGAACGTCTTAGACCAACTCAAACTTGCACAAAATAATGCCACTGATGCTCAGAAGGCTCAGTTGGCTATGCTGCATCAACAGATTTCCGCGAATCAAAAGGCTAACGGCTCGCTCCGTATGATACGTGGCGGCTTTGGTCAGATGGGTCATCAGGTGCAGGACGTTGCGGTTCAGCTTCAGACCGGCACGGACGCCATGATTGTGTTTGGTCAGCAGGGCTCACAGATTGTCTCTCTCTTCGGCCCAGGTGGCGCAATGATTGGTGCGCTGTTGGCCGTTGGTGCGGCTATCTTCTCTGGCGTCACTATGATGTCTCGTGAGGCTAGGAAAGAGATAGAAGAGCTCACAGACACGGTTACGGAGCAGAGAAAAGAGCTCGGCTTACTCACTGCCGCAGAGCTTGAATTGGAAAAACTGCAAAAGCGCAAGCAAATTGATGAGCAAATCAAAAAGCAGGAGAAGCTAACAAATAAGATTGCTAGAACTGAAAGAATGCTTGCCGCGCTCAAGGAAATGTTTGAGCGTGATTCAGAGTCTCAAATGGTAGGTCGTATAGAAGGCGACTTAACTCCAGCACTGCAAGGTCTGCAGAGAGATATCGATAAAACAAATGAAAAGCTGATTCAACAGCAAGCGGAATTAGCTGGAGTAGCTGCGGCTGCCGACCCAAACATTGAGCAGACAATCAAGGCGGCAGAGCGCGAACGCGAAAGAATTAAATCCATAGATGATTTGATAATGAGGATGCGCGAAGAGTCTGCGGTAGTAGGCTTTAGTGCTCGCAAGAAGCTTGAGTATCAATTAGCTGTTTTGAAGGTTGATGACGTAGAGCGCAAGCTCATTTTAACGATGTTTGACAAGATTGACGCTCACGAAAAGGCTCAAAAAGCGGCCGAAAAGACCAGAAGAGAAGAAAAGGCAGCGGCTGCGGAGGCCAAGAGGAAAGCAGAGCAAGAGAAGGCTCGATTCGACAAGATGCTTCTGGACATCGAGAATTTTACGCTTGGTAAGCAGGGTGTCTTACTGCGCGATTTTGAAGCAGAAAAAGCTCTTATCGAGAATGCCACAATAGAATTGATTGGTAGCGAAGAAGCTCGTAATCAAGCACTGCTTGACCTAAAAGCGAAGTTTTTAGCAGAGAAGGCGGCTCTTGAGGAAGCAGACCGAATTAGGAAAGAGGCTGCTGACAAAAAAGCGCTCGCAGACCAACAAAGAATTCAGCAAGGACAAGAAAGAATCAGAATGCAAACCTTGAGTTCTGCTCAAACACTTGCTTCTGGTTTGCTTTCACTCATGAAAGAAGGTTCAACCGCTTATAAAGCTATTTTTGCGGCACAACAGGCTTTAGCGATTGCTCAGACGATTATTAATACAGAAAAAGCGGCAATTGAGGCTTTAGCGTTCTTCCCTGGGCCGAAAGGGATAGCTTATTCTAATTTCATAAGAGGCATGGGTTATGCGTCTGTCGGTGTAATTGCGGCGCAGACTGCAGCATCGTTCGAGGGTGGCGGATTTACCGGGCGAGGCTCTCGCTCTGGCGGTGTTGATGGTCGCGGTGGATTCCCTGCTATCTTGCACCCGAATGAAACAGTTATTGACCATGAAGGCGGCGGCATGCAGCCCGTGGTTGTAAATCAAACAATCAACGTCACCACAGGCGTTCAGCAAACTGTTAGAGCGGAAGTTGCTAACCTGTTGCCACAAATCAGTGAAGCGGCTAAAGCGGCAGTAGCAGAAGGTAGAATGCGTGGTGGCAGTTATGGAAGCGCGATGGGTATCTAATGGCTGATTTCACTTTCCCTAATTTTGGCTTTCAATCGATGACGATGCGCTTGGTATCTGCTACAGCTATCAGCACTTCTCCATTCACTTTCGACCAGCAAACCTATGAGCATCAAGGCGTTCGATGGGAGGCAGAGATAAAGCTTCCTCCTTTAAAGCGTTCGGATGCGAAGCAAATGGAAGCCTTCTTTGCTCAACTGAGAGGACAGGCAAAGACCTTTAGTATGGGTAACCCACTGCACAATGTAAGTGGTGGCTCTGGCTCCATTACTAGCGGAGCGAAAGGCGCGACCAATGTAACTGGCACAGTCAATAGTTCCGTTGAGGTTGGCGACTACTTCGAGGTGGGTGGAGCGCTTTACATTCTAACCGCTGAGAATGCGAGTACCCTGGATATCATGCCGCCTTTGCGTACCGCTATAACGAGTTCTACAACTTTAGATTTTAGCTTGCCCACGGGTACGTGGCGTCTTGCGTCAAATGATATTGATTGGAATATCAACAAAGCTGGTGTTTATGGATTTACCTTTGCGTGTGTTGAGGCGATATGAGCAGAACTCTTTCCAGTGGAATGCAAACGGCTGCCACTGCCGAAGTGGTACGTCCTATTGTTTTGGTGCAGTGTGATTTTGATAGTGGCGCTCTTAACCTGTGGAATGGTATTGGCGATTTAACCGTTAGCGGTGTCACTTACGTCGGCGGCGGCACACTTCTTAATATCAGTAGCATGAAAGAGTCTGCGGACTTAGCTGCAAACGGTATGACTGTAACCTTATCTGGTGTTATGGAGCCATTGATAAGTAAAGCTCGAAATGAGCCTTATCAAGGCAGAGAGTTAGTTATAAGGCTAGGAGCTATGGATGCTTCTAACTCTGTCATTTCAACACCAGTAATTATTTTTAGCGGCTTCATGGACACGATGGTTATTCAAGATGGTGCAGAGACGGCGACTATATCTGTGTCTGTTGAGAATCGACTGATTGAATTCCAGCGCAGTAGGATTCGCCGTTATACCGCAGAAGACCAGAAGATAGATTATCCCGATGATAAAGGATTGGAGTTTGTTGCTGAGATATCCGAAAAGGAAATCGTCTGGGGTAGTGAGAGCGTGGGTAGTGGCAGTGGCGGTGGCGGTGGCAGTCGTGAGCCGGGAGACGGTAGAACTAGAGATTTAGAATAGGAAAACAAAATGGATTTTGCACACGAAAACTTAGCAAACGTCAAAGAAGACATCCTTCCGCTTATTGAAGAGCACTGGGAAGAGATTGCGCTGAATAAAGATGTTATTAAGCTGAATCCTGATTGGGATGCTTATGCGGCCTATGACTATATTGGCTCGTTACGTGTCTATACGGCGCGTAATGAGGGTCATCTTGTGGGCTATTTCGTAGTCCTAGTGAGCAAGTCTTTGCATTACAAAAACCATACGTTTGCTAACAATGACATTATCTTCTTACGCAAAAGCGCTAGAGAAGGCATGACCGGCGTCAAGCTTATTAAGTACGCGATTAAGTGTCTTGAGGCTGAAGGCGTATCTAAGATACTTATCAATACTAAGATTCATCAGCCTTTTGATGTCATTCTAGAGCGGCTCGGATTTGATTGTATCGAGCGCATCTATTCTAAGTGTTTGAGGTAAGTCATGGCTGTTAGTGCTGTTGTTGGATTAGTTACTGCCGCGGGAGGAGCAATAGCTGCTGGTAGCATAGCGGCTATGACTTTTTTCGGTCTTACCGGGGGCGCGGCATTTGCGGCTATGTTTGCATTGGGCGCTGGTGTCTCCATGCTGTCAAAGGCGCTCATACCGAAACCAGATTTAGGCGCTCAAATGCGCGGCGTTACGGTAACTACTAGAGACCCGGCCGGCCCTCGCAAACTCGTTTATGGAAAGGTTCGTACTGGTGGCAATGTCGTCTTTATCGACCACTCAGGTGATGACAATAAGTACCTACATTTAGTGGTGGTTTTTGCGTCACATGAGATTCAAGGTTATGACGAGATTTGGTTCAACGACAACAAGATATGGACCTCTAGCGGCGGCTTCCAAAGTGATTGGGGAACCTACGTCACTATCGACCGCAAGTTTGGAACGGCTTCACAAGCTGCATCAACATCATTAGTAAGCGCATCAAGCAATTGGACTACCGACCACAAGTTGTCGGGCATTGCCTATATAGCCTTTAGACTTGAATGGAATAGGGACAAGTTCCCGCAGGGCGTACCAAACATCACGGCCGTGATAAGAGGTAAAAAAGTATACGACCCTAGAACAGAGGTATTTACCTACAGTCAAAATCCTGCGTTGTGTGTACGGGACTATCTTCTGGATAGTAAATATGGCTTGGGAGAAGAATCTGCCAATATTAATTACACGGCGTTAGCGGCGGCAGCTAACTTATGTGAAGAGCAGGTATCGCTATCTGGCGGAGGCACACAAGACCGCTATCAATGTAATGGTGTAATCGATACCAGCAATCAAATCAGAGCCAACATTGAACAGCTATTGTCATCCATGGGTGGCCGGCTGACATACTCTGGCGGCGAGTATTTCATAGAAGGCGCAGAGTACCGCACTCCCACGGTTACCATTGATGAAAGCGTCATTATCTCTCCCATCAAGACGCAGACAAAACAGTCACGGCGCAGCATATACAACAGTGTCAAAGGTACTTTCCTCTCTGAAGAGAAGAACTACAAAGTATTAGATTACCCTGCCCAAACCCTTAAAACGCTTGCCGGCAGTTTTGAGACCGATAAGAAATACAGAATTTTGTTTGTAGGTACGACTGACTTTACTGCGATAGGCGCATCGTCAAACGCAGTCGGTGTTGAGTTCACTGCAACCGGGGCTGGCAGTGGTACAGGTTATGCGTCTGCAGCGGCTGCGGCAGATGGCGATTTACTGTATCTAGATATGCCACTGCCTTTTGTGACTAACAACTTCCAGGCACAACGCTTGGCGAAGATAGCCGCTCGAAAGAGTCGTCAAGAAATTGTTGTATCAATGACCGTCAATCTCACCGGGTTGAAGATAAAGATTGGCGATACGATTTACCTTGATTACGACAAGCTTGGATATGACGGGAAAGTTTTCGAGGTTATCGGATACGAGCTCGTAGTCAATTCTAGCGGAGAGGTAGGCGTTCGGCTTGAGTGCATTGAAACTGCATCTGAAGTCTATGATTGGTCTAGTAATGATGAAGAAGACTTCTTATCTGGCGGTGAACTGGACTTATATGACGGTAGAACGGTCGAGAACGTCACATTCACTGCGAGTGATATCACTGAGATAGGATTGCTTGGTCCTGATGGTGGCGTTAATTCATCTGTGCAGCTTGTATGGACCGCACCTGATGATGCCTTTATCGAGTTCTACAAAATACGCTACAACAAGAACGGCACTACTGATTACTTTGAGGCAGAAACTCGCGAGACTCGAATCATTCTTAGTGGTCTTGACGTTAATCAAAGATATGACTTCCGAATCCAAGCTCAAAACCTGATTGGGGTTAGCTCAACCGGGACGACCGTTAGTAATTTTCTATTAGAGGGTGATGACACTGGCCCTGGCTTGCCAACGGGATTAGGAACGACAGGCGGTCTTAGGGCTATTACAGTCACTTGGACCAATCCCTCGGATATCGACCTCAAGCAGATTGAGGTTCACGTTGTAGCCAGCAATTCGACACCCGCAGATGGCGCTACACCGGAAGCCGTGATTACTGGTGAGGAGTACGTGTACCCGACAGGACAAGCTGCCGCTGTCACCAAATACTTTTTCCTGCGGGCCGTAGACTTCTCAGGCAACAAGTCTGCTTACACCTCAGGCGAGGCTGGCACTAGCTTACAGGTAACAAGCGAGGACGTAGGCGCAGGTGAGATTGAAGCTAGAACAATTGCGCTTTTATTAAATTACTACACAGATGGTGTAACACCTAATAGCGGCGAAGCGGCACTAGTGGGTGTTAACCTTGATGGCACACCCAACTATGATACAGACGGCTTTGTGTTGTATGACGGTGAGCAAATTACGATTGAGCATGACCAGTACACAAATAGCACTGGCAGCAACACTGTCATTACTTCATTCATTGGCAAAAATGGATTCATTGCCTTTGATATTAACAAGACGCAGCCCTTTCAGATGGGTTCTGGTGGACAGGGTTCTTTCGGGGATATCAACTGCGCGTTTGTTTGGACTGAAGATGATAAGTGGTACTACGACACTAACGACTACATCAGCAATGCAACAAATTTAATTGCTGGCGTTAAGTATGAAATTTTAACTGTCGGCACAACTGATTTTACTGCTATTGGAGCCAGCGCAAATACGGTAGGAGTTACCTTTACCGCAACAGCCGCTGGTACAGGCACGGGTACTGCAAAGCGACTTACGTGGCCTGAGTTCAATCCAAATAGCTTTACAGGTACGGTAAGTGGCGCGCACTACAAAACAGGCGCAAGTACGACAACAGCGAAACTGGTTGCTTTAGGTCAACTGCGTTTAGATGAAGTGAACGCAGACACGATTGTCGCGGGCGGCTTGTATGCCGACCCTATGGACATCACGGCGACTGAGATACCTGATAACGTAATTACGGGCAGGACTATCGTTGTTGAATCTATTACCGCCAATAAGATATCGGGCGATATTTCTGAGGTGTTCAACCTTAGTAAATTTGTTTATCCATATCATTCCGTACCTGCTTTAGTTGCTGACACTTTTACAGAATTTGTTGTGCCCGCACCTGATATTGCGATTACTAAATATGCGAGCTTATTAGGGAAAATTAAGTATCAAGCGTCTTCTAATTTAGATGCTTGTCTTTTAGTCATGGAGTTTCAGAGAAAAAGCGCGGGCACTGCATCAGGTGTAAGCATTGGGTCAATTGCTGGCTCTGGCACAACTGGTCAGCCATATACACACTACGTTGAAGTAAGCGGAAATCACACAAAAGAAATAGACGTTTATGGCGGTATAGCTACTTCACAAACGTCACCAAGTTTTGTTGCGTCACCGTCGTCAGTGGAATTTGATGGGTCAACTAATCGCACTCGAATTATTTATGGCAATCCAAGTCCGTCAACTCCAACCTTTACGTCTGGAACGCTTTATTACAATGAAGATAGATGGCTTTCGAGCGGCACATGGCTTGGCGACGCGGCTGGCGCTCAACGCTTTCCTATACCTGCTATCGGCACAACGGCTATGCAGACGTTACCACTTACACAAGCATTAGCGAAAAGTGATTCGCAAGAAGAATATAGAATAAGGGTTTACAGTCAGAGTTTATCTACAGGAACCCTCAGTCTTTCTGCTATAGATACACAAATCATTTTAAGTACGTGAGGACA
>Ga0070751_1001102_pt1 | contig 16194 bp, 29 predicted proteins | sample VirMetDEL_Aug_28_FD_78514 | JGI IMG/M metagenome (GOLD analysis project Ga0070751, IMG submission 78514) | Aqueous microbial communities from the Delaware River and Bay under freshwater to marine salinity gradient to study organic matter... | ecosystem: Environmental > Aquatic > Marine > Coastal...
GTAGACCTTAATCAAGTTTTAATATCAAACCTTATGGCACAAGTTAGAGGCAAAGGTGATGTAAAACCTAACAAAGAAATGATTAGGCATATGGTATTAAACTCATTAAGAGGTTTCAATGTAAAGTTTAAAGAAGAATATGGTACAATGGTATTGTGTTCAGACGCAGGTGATCCTTGGCGTAGAGATTTTTATCCACACTACAAACACAGTAGAAAGATGGCAAGACAAGATGGTCCTTTTGATTGGGATAATATCTTTAATGTTATTACAGAAATTAAGAATGAATTAAAAGAGAACTTTCCTTACGTAGTAATGTATGTAGAGAACTCCGAAGCAGATGATATTATTGCTACATTAGTAAAACAACAAACTGAAGACAAGTATTTAATTGTTTCAGGTGATAAAGACTTTGTACAACTTCAACACTATGGTAATGTATATCAATGGTCGCCTTTGCTTAAAGGTTACATAGGTGAACAAGAGGATCCTGTTAAGTTTTTAAGAGAACAAATTATCAAAGGTGATAGATCAGACGGTGTACCTAATATATTAAGTGATGATGAAATCTTTGTAAGAAATGAAAGACAAAAACCTATCAGAGCAAAACAATTAGAAGAATGGATAGATATAGAAAACATACCATTGGGTGCAGAAACAAAGAAGTATTATAATAGAAATAAGAAACTAATAGACTTATCACAAATACCATTAACGATAGAAACAAACATTATAAATACATATAAGAACTATAAGGTAAAAGACAGATCGCTACTGTTACCTTATTTTATAGATAAAAAATTGAAGTCTTTGATAGATAAGATTAATGACTTTTAAAATGGAGAAATTATGGCTATAGCAACAAGAAACCTAAAATCAGGTCTCGGCAATGAGGGTTCAGGTGCCCCATTAGTACACGAGATTTTTACACAAATCAATAACGCAAAAGACAAACCTAAAAAGATTGAAGTATTAAAGAAATACGACAATCCAGCAATTAGACAATTGTTAAAGGCAGCTTTTGATCCTAAAATAGAATGGGATTTACCAGAAGGTAACCCACCTTATATTGCAAACGAGGCACCTGCTGGTACTGAACATACAAGTTTAATATCAGAAGCAAGAAAACTTTATCACTTTGTAAAAGGTGGTGATAATACTATTAACAGACTAAAAAAAGAAACTATGTTTGTTCAAATGCTTGAAGGATTACAACAGAAAGACGCTGAAGTCCTAATAGCAATCAAAAATAAGAACTTAAATAATGTATATAAAGGTCTTACCGCTTCTATGGTTAAAGAAACCTTTAATTGGAATGATGATTTCATAAGAATCACTCAATAAAACACGTCTTTTCCGAGGGTGCGACACTTCGTACCCTCAAAACCTCAATAAAATCAACGACTTTTTTCGCTTGACTACCTAGTCAAAGTGTGTTAATATAAATATATTATGATTAACAAAGTGAAAGGACTACATTATGTTTAAGAAGTTGATATTAGTTAATATATTATTTGCAGGTATGCTATGGGTATTTTCCTCATTAGCAAATGCAGATGAGAAGAAAATAAGTGATTATAACACCGCAGTTATAGGTCACGTGATACAATCTACTGTAAACGGTACTAACGTAGATCACGCTAAATTATTAGAAAGTGAACTACAAAAAATGGGTCATCAATTTGCTATACAGATGACAGGTGTATTACAACAATACTTACCTTATATTATGGATAATATGATGACACAATTAAGATTAGAATTAGATAAAACACACAAGTGTTTGTTGTTAAAAGATTCTAAAATTAAAGATAAGGATTGTGAATAGTGATTGAATTTTTTATATCCATACCTATGGAGTTAAAAATAATTATCCTAGCAGGATTATTCATAGGAGTTTTAGATTATATAAAAAGATTTTTTTTAAAACTAGTAAGGAAAGAGGACAATAATGCCAAGAAAGGTCGTAGATAAAACTATGAGAGTAAAAAAGATTTTGAAGCGTGAATTGTCGAGTCGTAAAAAATATAAAACGACTTATAAAGATATTAAACATTATTTTAAAATTATTAATAAAGCAGTTTTTAATAATAAATTATCACCATTTAATGAAATTCTAATTAAAAAAATTTATAGAGATAGAACTAAAAAATATTGCTATGGTCAAGTCATTGCTTGGGAGTGGAAAAGAAAAGGCACAAGAGCATATCATTTAGAAATGTTGCCTTATTATCATAACAAAAAAGAATTTGTGGACACATTAGGACACGAAATGGTACACCTTTATCAAATGGCTAATAAGGGTGATACAGGTAATCATAACAAACTGTTTTACAGTTTTAGGCCAAAACTAAATTCAATTGGTTTGGATTTATAAAATGAAAGATATATATTATGCGAAGAAAAGTGAAAGAACTAGATCCCTACATTAAAGCACGTGTAGGTGAGGCAATCATACAATTAACTGAACTAACAAAACCATCAAACTTACCAGGTAGTCAAAAAATGTATTATCTTGGTAATTGGGCAAAAGATATTTACGATAATTATACTTTGAAACAGGCAGAAACTATATTTGCTAAAGTAGAAAAGTTAAAAAGTGAGTTAACATTTTTTCAAGTAAAGATACCGTCATTTACAGATGAGGATGGTGTTGAGTGGGGAGGTTATGAGTATTATGCTAAAAAGATTTAAATTTAATTATAAAATAATTTTATCTATTATTGTATCATATTTAATTATATTTTTAGTAGGTACTTTTTTACCTAATCCGTTGACAAAACACTTAATTAAAAGAGATATAGAATCATATTATACTAATTGGGCAAACAATTTAGGTCTACAAGAACCAGCATTTAATTATAATAATGATGTACAATTTGTAGAGGCAGTTAGAAAGTGTGTTGATTGGGTAAACTTTGAAACACCTAGGTTTGAAAGAGTGCCTATGGAAATGATTGTTGCACAAGCGGCGTTAGAGTCAGGTTGGGGAACTAGTAGATTTGCAATTGAAGGCAATAACTTATTTGGTATTAGAACTTATGATAAAAATATACCACATATGTTAATAGAAGGCACTAAAAAATGGCCAGGTTGGGGTGTAAGAGTATTTACAACAAAGTGTCAATCTGTACAATACTTTGTAAATCTTTTAAATTCACATCCTGCTTATGAAGAATTTAGAGATAAGAGAACTACAATGTTGGTTTTAGGTCAACAATTAGATTCAAAAGTATTAATTAAAACTTTAAAACTATATTCTACTACAAAAGATTATGCTGAACGTGTAAATTTTATTGTAGATAAAATAAGAGATAGAGAAGAAAAGGTGGGTAAAATACCTATAGAAGTTAAATCAGATACAAAAACGAATACAATCATACCTGAAAGTAAACCAAAAGATTTAACTAAATAATACTACTATGTTTCTAACACTATTAACTTTTATATCAGCAATTAGTATATCTGTTATAGCGGCAGGTTATTCTATTGTAGGACTTGCTACATTATTTGCTGGTGCTGCCGTACCGATTATTGCTATGGGTACAGCATTAGAAATAGGTAAGTTAGTTGCCGCCAGTTGGTTGTATCAGAATTGGCGAAGTGATGTACCAAGATTGTTGAAGGCATATCTTTTTACTTCTATTATAGTTTTAATATTCATTACATCAATGGGTATCTTTGGTTTTTTATCAAAGGCACACCTAGATCAAGTACAACCTACATCAGGTAATCAATTAAGCATAGATTCATATAACAAACAAATTAATCAACAACAGATTATTATTGATAGAGCAGAAAAGACCTTAAATCAATTAGATAAGGCGTTAGATGTTTATATTGATAAAGAATATGTAACTAGAGGATTAAAAGAACGTAACAAACAAAAAGAAGAAAGAGACCTACTGAATAAAACCATAGACGAAGCAACGTCAAAAATATTGGAGTTGAACAAAACCAAAAACACAATAGAGTTAGAACAACTAAAAATTGAAGCGGAAGTAGGACCATTAAAATATGTTGCTGAATTGATTTATGGTGATGAGGCAAAAAATCATTTTGATAGTGCCGTTAGAATTGTCATACTAATACTTATATTTGTATTTGACCCTTTAGCAGTATTGTTATTAATAGCGGCTAACATATCATTACGTCAATGGCGAATGAAAAAGAACTTAACAAAGTCAGTAGAAAAAGAAGATTTACAGAAAAAAATTGATACACTTAATAAAAAAGTTAGAAAATTAAGAGGTTATCAAGGTTTAGTTAAGGAATTTGGTGATAATCCAGATGAAATCAAGTTAAAACTCAATCAAATATACGATTGGAATGACAAAAAATAGACTTGACAATAGACTAAAAAAGTGATATATTATAATAATGAGGAGATAATTATATGATGACAAATGAAGACCTAAAACGTTTAAAAAACGATCCCAAAAAACATAGACTAGAAAATCTAGCAAAGGCGTGTGCAGAAGCACAATCAGATGAAATGAAATCTATGTGGTATAATAAGATGATGAAATTAGCAGATGAATATAATATGCGAGATTGGGTGATGAGGACTTTAGTACATTAATGTTAGGTTTATTTTTTATAGGTATACCAGTTTCAGTTATTGTATTATATTTTATATTACACAATTTAGATGAGGGAGGTGAAAACAAATGAATATATTTTACGTAGATAAAGATCCTGTCAAAGCGGCAGAAATGATGTGTGATAAACACATTATTAAAATGATATTAGAGTCTGCTCAAATGTTATGTACAGCAAAGAGAGTGCTAGACGGTACAGAATATTTTGATAAGACAAAAAATGGTCGTAAGATAAAAAGATGGCGACTTGATAATCCTAATGAAGAAGCAATCATATACAAAGCAGGTTGGTTAGGTCACCCTAGTACACAATGGGTATTAAAATCTGCTTACAATTATGTATGGTTGTATAAACATATGATGGCATTAAACGAACAATATAAGTTAAGATGGCAGAAAGATAAAGACCACGTTTCAATCACAAAACTAGGTCAATTATTATCTGTGCCACCTAAAAATGCTAGAGTAGATGTAATCGGTACAGAAGCAACACCTGCTATGCCAGATCATTGCAAAGTGCCAGGTGATAGTGTTGCGTCATATAGAAAATACTATATACTAGAAAAAAGAAGATTTGCTAAATGGGAAAAACCTAATGCAAAAATGCCACAATGGTTTAAAGAAGGGATACAATATGATACAAGAGGATGAAGGATTAAAAATTAGTATGCAAGAATCAATACGTGCTAAAAATGAAAGATTAGCAAAAGAAAAAGGTATGTTAAGATTATATACACCTATAGAAGAAGATATATTAAGAAAAGGATTAAAGGAAGGAGAAACAAATGGCGAATGAATATAATAGAGATAATATGATAACAGCAATTGAAGACCACGCAAAAGGTCATATTGCTAAACATAAAATGAATGTAGAAGTTTATTTAAAAAATGCTGCTGGTGTTGGTGAACATCCAGACATAATTGAGGCAATTGAAAAAGAATTAAAAGTGATTGCTGAATATGATGATCAACTATCAGTTATTAACAAATACTTTAAAACAAAAGATCCATTTAAATCGTAATGCCTGTTTATACGTTTATTAACACAAAAACAGACAAAGAACATACTGATTATATGACTATTTCAGAAATGGAAGAGTATTTGAGTAAGAACAAGCATATCCGTCAGAAAATTATGCCTATAAATATAGTTGGTGGTGTATCAGGTATTACACACAAAAATGATCAAGGATGGAAAGAAACACTATCAAAGATTGCTGAGGCAAATCCACATACGCCTCTAGGCCGAGAACACGGCAAAAAAGATGTTAAATCAATCAAAACAAAACAAGCAGTATCAAAGATGAAAAAGAAATACGGAGGTGTAATTTAATGTCAGATAATATACCAGATTATATGCGAGGGTTTGACTTATCAGATGATTGGGGTATAACTCCTGTATCATCTACTCCTACACAGGAACCTGTAGTAGATCCTAAAGTAATAGAAAATTCAAATTTAGAACTATCTAAAGTAAAAGAAGATGTAAGAGATATTAAATCTATGATGAATGAAGTTATGGAAATTGTGGCACAAAAAGAAACAATCACAAAAGAAATAACAGATGAAACGGTTAATCAAAGATTTAAGGATATTGAAAAGATAGTTTTACCGTTTTTATATAATTTAAGTAAAAGTGATGAACCTTACATACATTGGCCAAATAGAGGTCCAATTATTAAGGCACAAATAGAGAAAATCTTAAAACTAACAAGAGGTTAATATGAGTGTAAAACAAATAATAAAACATAATCATAAAGAACTAAAATCAAAAGTGGGTGAAATGGAACTAATACGTAATAATGATAGATCAAACTACAGTTGGTATAATTTAAGACAACTCAAAAAACTTAAACTAAAAGTAAAGGATAAATTAAATGGAATTAAGCAAAAACTTCACGCTTAAAGAATTAGTTGCTAGTCAAACTGCTGATCGAAAAGGGATTAACAATAATCCTAATGAAGATCAAATTAATTCTTTAAAGTTATTATGTGAAAAGGTTTTACAACCTGTAAGAGACCATTTTGGTAAAGTTGTAAGTGTTAGCTCAGGCTTTAGGTCGGAAGAGTTATGCGAAGCAATTGGTTCTAGTAAAACTTCACAGCACGCTAAAGGCCAGGCAGCTGATTTTGAAATCTTTGGTGTTTCCAACCAAGAATTAGTTATTTGGATTAATGAAAATTTAGATTATGACCAAATGATATTAGAGTTTTGGAAAGGTCCAGATGAACCGAACAGCGGTTGGGTACACGTTTCATATAAAAAAGAAGGCAATAGAAAAGAGTTATTAAGAGCGTTTAGAAATACGTTTGGTAAAACACAGTACGAGAAGTACGAATACTGAACGCCTGACGAACTTAATTATATGTATATGAAATATCGTGTTTAGCACTTGACAAATACGATATATTATGATATAGTGAATACATTATGAGCAAATTTAAATTTATAGAAATAAACAAAGACTTATTACCGAAGACTAAAGGTAGAAGAATAGACGGACACAGATTTTACGAAGTAGATGGTAAAAACTATCCGTCTATTACTACCGTTTTAAATATCAGAAAAAAAGATGGACTTGCCGAGTGGCGTAAGAACGTTGGCGAAGGTGCTGCCAATTGGGAAATGGGCAGAGCCGCTAGACGTGGTAAAGCAACCCATACTTTAGTTGAACAATATCTAAAAGGCGAAACACCTAGTGAGAGAAGTGTATTACCTATAGGTCTATTCAAACTATTAAAACCATACGTAGATCAAATTAATAATATTCACTTATTAGAAGCAATTATGTATTCACATAAATTGACCGTTGCAGGTCAAGTTGATTGTGTTGCAGAATATAATGGCAAATTGTCAGTTATTGATTTTAAAACTGCTAACAAAGAACGTAACGAAGAATGGATTGATAATTACTTTTTACAAACTACTGCTTATGCAATGATGTATGAAGAAATATTTAAAACACCCATTGAGCAAATAGTTATCTTATTGGCTGCTGAAGATGGCACAGTTGCTTGTTACAAAAAAGAAAAGAAAGATTACATTGAACCACTTGGAAAGGCAGTTGAAGATTTTTATAAATATTATGAAGAACTAAACAAAGGCAAAGTAAGTACGAAGTAATTAAAAAGGTGATTTAACATATCCTACTTGCAACCTTAATCGCTAAAGGGGTAGAATGAAAAAATTAATAATAATTTTAAGTTTATTATGTGGTATTGCATATGCTGAACACGGTGTTGATGAAAAACATTATGACTTATACTGGCAACAAATACCAGCAGTATGTGGCAATCCAAACGCAGTACAAGAATATATTGATGACAAAGGTTTTGAAGCAAAACATATAAGTTTAGGTAGATCAGGAAGTAAACCTGATGGTGAACCTGTTTATATGGTAACTTATTATGAAAATGATGACCAAGTATTAGTAACTGTAGATATACCTGGTGCTGATGAAACTTGTATTTTATTTCACACACACAATAAAAGTGAAATAAAAGGTAAAAATAAAAAAGGAATTTGACGTTGAAGGTTAGATAATAACTAGTGAGGACGTGGGTGCAATACCCACCACCTCCACCAATTTAAAACACATTAAGATGTGCTTTGAGGGGGTGAGTTAGATTCGACTGCTACTAAAACTAACTGGAGTTAAATCGCTGACAACGTAATGTCAAAACTATAAATGCTAACGAAAGTTACGCTTTAGCAGCATAAAGTTGCAATGGGTTTGCCTGTACCTAGTAACAGAAACAGGCACTTAATAATGGAGTTATTATGAGTCTAAAAGGAACAAAAACATCAGACAATTTAAGAGCCGCATTTCAAGGCGAATCAGAAGCAAATAGAAGATACTTATACTTTGCTCAAAAGGCAGACATTGAAGGTGCAAATGAAGTAGCACAAGTATTCAGATCAACTGCCGAAGGTGAAACAGGACACGCACACGGTCATTTAGAATACCTAGAAGAAGTAGGAGACCCAGCAACAGGTGAACCTATGGGTAGTACCGAACAAAACTTACAATCTGCTATCAAAGGCGAAATACACGAATACACAGATATGTATCCAGGTATGGCAAGAACAGCAAGAGAAGAAGGATTTGATGAGATCGCTGATTGGTTTGAAACATTAGCGAAAGCAGAAAAATCACACGCTGGTAAGTTTCAAAAGACTTTAGACGCATACGTAGGCGCATAAAGTGGTAGGGTGGGGATGCGAGAGTGGAACCACCCTTTACAAATCAAACAGAAAGTGATATACTGTAAGTATGAATAGTAAAGAATTTAGTTTAATGATTGAGGGAATTGTTAGAGAAAAAAGAATCACTTATATGGATGCTATAATTGATTATTGCGATAAAAATGATATTGATTTAACAACAGTAAAATCTATTGTAAATAAATCTTTAAGAGAAAAAATTAAATCAGAAGCAGTAGATTTAAAAATGTTAAAAGAGAAAAAGGGTGGTGTACTACCTGTATAGATATGTATGGAGGGTTTGACGTTTTTAAAGTTTATTTGGCAGTTAAATTACATTTCACTACTAATTATGACTTCTTTGAATATGGTGGTAAAGTCAATTGTAAACTTGATACATTTACTAAAAGAAACGATAGATACTTTTTTCATAAACTTAGCACAAAATATAACAAAGACGAAATACTTGACTTCTTTGTTGCCAATTTTTGTGAAAATAGTAAAAAATGGGTAGGTAATTTATTACAAAATGATGGACGAGAAACATATCTCAATTATAGAAAAGTTAAAGACAATTTTAAATACCATTTTCGAAGCGATCTTAACAATATTGCTAATGACTTTTCTAGTAAGCGCCTTTCTTTTGATGATGGTTTTCGGTGCATTGGCGGACAACATCCTAGACTTTTACGATTACTCATACAAAAAAAGTTATCAACCCAAACCGCAATCGTGCTTGACGAGGTCTTATCGTTTATCAAAAATTGGAATAAAGAAATTGATGAAAAAGTTGTATGGCCTAAAGTCGCACTTACGATTGCCAGAATGAAACCTTTTATAAATTATAATATGACAGAATGTAAATTAATAATGAAGGAAGTATTTGTATGAAAAGAGTTTTTTGTATAGGTAACGGTGAAAGTAGAAAAGTTTTAGATTTAGAAAAGTTAAGACCACACGGTAAGATATACGGTTGTAATGCTTTGTATAGAGATTTTACACCAGATCATTTAAGTGCTGTTGATATGGGTATAATGCACGAGATATACAATTCAGGATATTGTCAAAACAATCCTACATTGTTTAGAGATTGGAATAGATTGCCTGGTATGATGTATGAACAGTTACTATATGCAGGTAAAAATTATTCAGACCAAGATTATGATTTAATTAAAAGAGAAGATGTTATTAAATCAAATGAAAGAGGTGATTGTGAAGAATTTGTAATGCACGGTTCTAATCTTGCAGGTGTTGTAGAGATATTAAAAAAGAATAAAGACCGTGAAAAGAAAAATATTAATCATACATCAATAAATGTTAGTTGGGTAACTAAAGATGACAAAGTTACATCTATAAATGATATTATGCCACCTAAAGATAGAGGATGGGCTTGTGGTGCAACTTCAGGATTTGCTGCTTGTCATTATGAAAAACCAGATGAGGTATTTTTAATAGGACACGATTTAGAAAGTTTGAACGGTAAACTGAATAATGTTTATAAAGATACAAAACACTATGGATTAAAAGAGGCACACAAAACACCAAGTGTCAATTGGATTAGACAATGGCGAGAACTATTTACAGAAAACCCTAAAATACAGTTTTATAAAGTAAATCCTAATGCAGATAGTGGTAAAGACCCTATTAGCGTACCGATTAAAGAATGGGCAAAGTTGAACGTGAAGTACATAGATTATACGGCGCTTGACAAAATGCTCGGAATGTGATATATTATAATTATGTTTGACGGTTTTATATACAGATTATTAGATACGATTATTAACACGTGTGAGAGAACCAGAAAATGGTTACAAAACAGATCATTGCCTAGACCTTGTAGATCAGCAAAAGAATGGGCAAAAGATTTTGAAAAGCATAAAAGTAATCGTATAAATAATAATGATTCCGAATAATACAGGAAACACAAATACAACGAATACAAATAATAAGGAGAAAATATGGATTTTGAAACATTAAAATCATCATCAAGTAACTTTGATAAACTTACAAAGGCACTTGAAACAAACCTCAATCCTGAGGATCAATCAAACAAAAACAAATACCAAGACGACAGATTTTGGAAACCAGAGTTAGATAAAACTGGTAACGGTTATGCTGTTATTAGATTTTTACCTGCTGTGGCAGGCGAAGAATTGCCTTGGCAAAGAGTATGGTCACACGCATTTCAAGGACCTGGTGGTTGGTATATTGAAAACAGTTTAACAACATTAAATCAAAAAGATCCTGTAAGTGAAGAAAATACAAGACTATGGAATACAGGCGTTGATAGTGATAAAGAAATCGCTAGAAAACGAAAAAGAAAATTATCATATTACGCTAATATTTTAGTCGTAAGTGATCCAAAACATCCAGAGAATGAAGGTAAAGTGTTCTTATACAAATTCGGTAAAAAGATATTTGATAAGATTACTGAAGCAATGCAACCGGCATTTGAAGATGAAGCAGCAATCAACCCATTTGATTTTTGGAAAGGTGCAAACTTTAAACTAAAAATTAGAAAAGTTGATGGTTATTGGAATTATGATAAATCGGAGTTTGAGGGTGTATCAGCACTTGCTGAAAGTGATGACAAGATTAAAGAAGTCTGGTCAAAACAACACGCTCTAAAACCTTTCTTGGCAGCAGATAACTTTAAGACCTATGATGAACTCAAAGAGAAACTGAATAGGGTATTATCTGGTGCGAGAAAAACTGAAACCGTTGACAATGCAGACCTCCCGCCTCAAAGTAACGGTTCAGCAAAAAGTATGAACGACTCGGTGGATGCTAGTGATGATGACGATACAATGTCATATTTTAGTAAATTAGCTGAAGACGAGTAATTTATCTCTCTCTAGTACATACTTTAAGGGCGCTTTGGGTAACCAAAGCGCTCTTTTTTTTATATAAATATAGCATATGGTTTCAATATTAGATCCACTAGTAGATAAGGCAGGCGGTATACGTAAGACGGCTGCTTGGTACAGAAATGCTGTATCATCAATTGCCGATAGAGTATCTGCTAGACGATTAATGAATCAAGGCAAACTAATAGGCAGACCTAGTATTGGTCGTTTAAATATGTTTGTTTATGACCCTAAATATAAAAAGACATTACCATATTATGATACGTTTCCACTTGTATTACCATTAGAGAGAATACCAGGTGGATTTGCAGGTATAAATTTTCATTATTTAAGACCTGGTGCTAGATTTACTTTGTTAGAAAGATTACAAAGATATGCTACACGAGGTAGAGAGATTACAAGTAGAAATACTTTTGATGTAAGTTATGATAGAGTAAAAAATATACCTCTTGTAAAAAATACTATTAAGAAATATTTGTTTTCACACGTGAGAAGTAATTTTTTAAGAATTGATTTTGATGAAGCAGCATTAGCAGTTTATTTGCCTGTTGCACAATTTAAGAAAGGTAGTCCTTACTAATGGCAATTTTAAGAGGCGGAAAAAGAATAGGTGGTATTGATGTACGTATCGGTTTACCTAGAGATAGAAGTTTAGATAACGTTACAGGTGACCCACGTTTAAAAAGAACACAAGGTGGTAATCCAGAAACAACAATAGGTCGTTTTCAATCATACGTAAATGAGGCAGAGGGTTTTGCTAGAAAGGCAAGATATTATGCTGAATTTTTCCTTCCTACAGGCGTGAGTAACGATAGTTTAACAGATTTTGGATTTGGTGCTCAATCTACAGACGCAGGTGAAACTTTAGGTTTTACTACAGAGTCAGATAATATACATACACAAGTTACAAATGGTAGACGTGTAAGAGCATTTTGTTCAGCAATAGCAATGCCTGATAGAGAAATTGTTATGAAAGAAGTTAAACACAATGGTCCTGCTAGAAAAGTTGCTTATGATTTTAAATCACAAGACATAACCGCTACATTTTATGCTGATAAATTTTTAAGAGAAAGAACTTATTTTGAATTATGGCAAAAGTCTGCTGTTAGTACAGCAAACTTCAATTACAATTACTACAATGATTATATTACAAATTTTAACATTTATCAATTAGGGCAATACGCTAATAAACAAGAACGTGATGATGTAACTTATGGTGTACAATTGATAGACGCATTTCCTAAATCTATAAGTGCAGTTGAATATGATGCTGGTGCAAACGAAGTACAAACATTTACAGTTACATTTACATTTAGATATTGGGTTAATTACTTTTTAGATCAACAAGGTAATATCACTTTAGGACAACCTACTGGTGGTAAACCTGTTGTTAAACAAACACCTTTTGGAGGAATTTTAAGTAAACTGCCACCTGAATTAAGAAGAGCAGGACGTGATGTACTCAATGATTTGAAACGTAGAGTACCATTAGGTAGAGTAACTGGCGGAAGAGCATTTCCACCATTTAAATTACCACCACTAAATATATAAAATTATATAATAAGGAGATATAATGACATTACCGAGTGTTGAAACACCAAGATATGAGTTGACTTTACCATCTACAGATAAAGTTGTACAATTTAGACCTTTTTTAGTTAAAGAAGAAAAAGTATTATTGCTTGCTATGGAATCAAATAATAATACTGAAATCATAAATGCAACTAAAGAAATTTTAAATGCTTGTACATTTGAAAAGTTAGAAATAGAAAAGTTACCTATATTTGATATAGAGTATATTTTTTTACAAATAAGAGCAAAGTCTGTTGGTGAGATAGCAAAGTTTAAAATGCTATGTCCAGATGATAAATCAACATATGTTGATGTTGAGGTAGATTTAACCAAAGTAAATGTTCAAGTTGATGACACACATACAAATAATATTGTTATTGATGAGAACAGAAAATTAGGAGTTGTTTTTAACTATCCTACGCTAGAGATGACCAAGGCTGGTTTTGACATAGATGAAACAGATATTAATACATTGTTTGATATAATGACAACAAGTATTGATCACATTTATGAGGGGGAGAAAGTGTATCCTGCTAAAGATAGTACAAAAGAAGAATTAAAAACATTTTTAGAAAGTTTACCACAAAAAACTTTTGAAAAAATTAAGACTTTTTTTGAAACAATGCCACAATTAAGACATAATATTGAGGTAGAAAATCCTAAAACAAAGGTTAAAAGTACCATTGATTTAAAAGGTATTAGAGATTTTTTTCAATAAGCCTCTCCCATAACAGCCTGGAGGCATACTTTGAAACAAATTTTGCTCTAATGCAACATCATAAATATTCATTAGGTGAAATAGAAAAAATGATACCTTGGGAGAGAGATGTTTATGTTTCGTTATTAGTTAATTATATACAAGAAGAAAATAAAAGACGAGAGCGAGAGGCAAAGAAATGATAGAAGAAAGTAAATCAATCATCAAAAATGTTTGGTGGTTTCTTAAATGCGAAATTCCACAGTTTATGTCAAACTGGAGAATGATTCCTAGAATTTTTATGTTGTTATATGGATATGCTTTTTATATGACAATGCAATGGTTTATGGCATTACCAGAACCTAACAATGCACAGGCAGGTTTCGTATCTGTTGTTGTAGGGGCAGGTGCTGCTTGGTTTGGATTATATGTAAACGGTAAACCTAGTAAGATAGAAGATAATAAGAAATAATATGGCATTACCTATAGTTGACAATTTAGAAACAGAATTTGATGTACCAAGTGAAAGACGAGGTAGAGGACCTGATAGAGGTCCTCGTGCTCCTGCTGGATTTAAAAAAGCAGTAGAAGAAATAGCACAAGTCATATTCAGTAAAACTAGAATATCTGTAGAAGGTGCTGCTAAGGCAGTTGTGCCTAGTATACCTAGAATGATACAGGATATTAGTGATGATATAAGAACAGGATCAGTAGAAAAATTTAAAGTATCGTTAAAAAAATTAGAAAGTATTATCAGTAAATTAGGATTAGATTTAAAGAAATATAATAAAGATTTAGCAAATTTTTTAGATAAACGAAAAGATAATTTAATTAAAAGTGAAGAAAAAATAATAGAGATAAGACAAAAAGGTGCTACAGCAGAAATTAATCAAATTACAGGTGAAATAGACTTTTTAGGTAGATCAGAAATTAAAGATAGACGAGATACATTAAGAGAAACACTTGTTAATATCAAAGATTTAGAACGAGAAAAAAATAGAGAAGAAAAAAAACTACAACAAAGTAGATTTTTATCCGAAGAAGAAATTAAATCTAAAAAACAATTTGTAGAAAAGAGTTACGAAACCTTACAAGAATTAGATAAAAGAAAACAGACCCTAATGAGAACTTTGAACATTCAAAGTGAAGAAGAATTACCTAGTACAGGATTATTTGGTAGATTTAGACGAAGTGGTGCAAATAGAGGCAATAGAGGTGGTGGTGAAGGCATAAGAGAATATGTACCTAATTTCCTATTAGACATAGGTGACGCATTTAAACAACAGATAACAGGTTTCTTTGAACCTATAGTGATGTTAAAAGATACATTTTTAGATATATTAAAACCATTAAAAATATTTAAAACATTGTTAGGTCCTATTGTTACAAGTATGAAAGGTTTATTAATTCAATTAGGTAGACAAATTAAAACAGGTATTGCTCTAGTCGCAGTTAATCTCTTACGTATATTAACAGACAAAAAAGTTTTGATAGGATTACTTGCAGTAGCGGCTGCACTAGGAGTTAAAAAATTAATTGATGTTGCAGGTGATAAGGTAAAAGAAAACATTGAAGAAAAAGCAAAAGAATATGATGATCGAGGTATGGAGAATGTAGGCACTAATATAAGAGAATTATCAAAAGAAAGACCAGAATTTATTGGTAGTGACGGTCAAAAACAATTAAAATTTGGTGAGGCACAAACTATAGAACAAATAGATAATAGAAGAAATTTCCCTTTTGCTGCTAAAAAAGATCCATCACTTGTACCAGGAACTTATGCTTATAAAATGAAACAATTAGAAAAATCAGATGGTGGTGCAAAAGCGAATATTGCCTCTAATACTAGTGTTTCAAACGTACAAAGTAGTAATACAAGTAGTACAACAAATCTATCAACAGGTAATGTTGCAAACGATAAAAATGCTTGGTTTAATCAAGTGGGTTCTTTTTAGAACTTAACACCTAATTCTTTTTCAGTAATTATTTTAAATACAGCACCGTTGTCTTCGGCATACGCAGTTGCTGCCTTCCATTTTGCTTGATTTTTAATAAACTCAAAACTTTCACGCATATAAGATTTAGTTTTCTTTTTAGGTGGTTTAGGTTGCGTACATTGACGAGAGGGTTTAATCTCTATTAACATTTTTCTACCCTTATCAGTTTTAATAATGAAGTCAACAAAGTATCTATGCCACTTCTTATCAATAGGATTGTAATATCGTATAGGTAATTCTTCACTTGCCCATTGTA